>JAAUXU010077908.1_pt1 | contig 58754 bp, 67 predicted proteins | sample 7278151 | NCBI WGS metagenome assembly JAAUXU01 (sample SAMN14350113, study PRJNA611818) | marine sediment metagenome | isolation source: surface marine sediment (1.8m) | place: French Polynesia: Moorea | collected 2018-08
CCCCATGCCACGAAGCACCATTGCTACACCACACCAACCACACCACACCACAGCCTCCCTGCCTCCAAAGACGTTATATAAATCAAGAGGCCGCTTATCATAAGCGCGCGCAAAACGGGAATTTTATCTCAAATATAGCATTCCATTTCCTCCGAGGGAAGAGACCGGGAAAAGCTATGGGCAAGTCAGAGGAGGAACGCGGGAAAGGGTTTTAGAAATTACCATCAAAGTTGTTTTCTTCTTCTCCAGCTCCAGCTCTCTTACACTGCTGTTACAAGTAGTACGTAAACAGAGCAAGTAAACAGCTATGAAACCTTGGAGATGAGAAGGAAGACTTTAAAAAGTTACTCTCTTCCTCTCCCTCTCTCTTGGATCTTCTGCCATGGTTCTAGTTGGTACCACAAAACCTAATTGCAGAAGAATTGAAGGAGAAATGATGGGATTTGAGGTTTTTCACTTCCTTTTGAAGTTTGCTTTTGCAAAAGGATATGCGGTAGGTACAACGAAGAGCTCTGGTTGTTTTTCTTCCAGGACGGATGCCAACTTTTCTTTTTCACTTTCTCAAGAGATCCGAGTCTCAGATTTACGACAGATGAGCGTAGCAGAAGAGAGAGAAAGGCAATCGTTCGAATTTACGATCTTCCACTTCTCTGGGAATTATTGGTCTCCTCTACGTAGTTCAATAGGAGCTTAAGGACTGCTTAAACGGGCTTATTTTAACTGGGGTTTTTAACTCTTCTCAACTGGAGGTGCCTTCATTGACTCATTTATAGAACGATCTGGTGCTCAAAAAAGTCGCCTATTCTTGGGCTAGTGACGAATGCTCCGTGACAATAATACGAATGCATGTGTTGTCATAAGAATGTATTATCCATCGAGTCTTTTCAGCTTTAAAAAAAAAATTTCATGTACTACGTTATTCGTACCACGTTTCTGAGTGTTTCAAATTCATCCATCTAAAGTCCAGTCAAACTTAACAATTATAATCGTCGTCGACAGTCGCTGCTATAGTGATAAAATACTTTTTCCGAATGATAATTTTTTTTAACTTTCACTCATTTCACTGTATCACAAAAATGATCCTTAGCACTCTGAGTCGTCCTCTGTGACGAGACACTGCGTGTCTTTGCCAGTGTCCAGCGCCGCTGGCGCAAGCTCCTTCCTCTTCATCTTGGGCGACCCCTTGTGCGTCACGCTCGACGGCGCGATTACAGCCGACGGCGGCTCGGAGAAGTTCGCCACTTCCTCCACCGTCAGAGGTGGTGGTGCGCGATTATCGAGGGTGGTGGAACCGGACCCTCCGCCGCTACTGGCTGCCGCTATCGATGATGCCTCACTCTCCAGGTTGCGCATAGCGTCGAACATGGGGTTATGGAAATCTCGCTTGGCGGTGGATGATGCGGAGTCCGTGCCGCCGCTCGCAGCTACAGGAGACTCGCCACCAGCGCTGCCGCTGGCGGAGGATGAAGTGACGCTGGCTAAGTTGAATTCCATGGGATTTTCCTTTAAAGAAATCACGGGGTAGAAATTAAAATGATGTGCACAGATGCATCGAAGAAGTACATACCCGCGTACCACGTACTAAACAAACAGAAGTTTACAGAAAAGCTTGATATGAGATTTCCTGATTTGACGCTAAGTCTTGATTCACCGATAGGCTTGCCGCTGAATCAAGGGTCGTTATTTCGAAACTCAAGTGTACTTGTGTACTGCAGTATATGCATGTACTGTGATCCCTTGCGCAATGGGGGCGCGAATTCATCATTCATGTTATTTCCAAGTACTGTTATGAAATAAGCTGTATGTTGGATATGACAACCACTGGAGATAGGGATAAAACGCTTATGATGTTTATCTTTTCTTGATGCAAAGTAAGAACACTTAATACGGACGTATCAAACGATGAGGCACCTACAAAGATGAACGTCACTAAGTGGTCATATGTACAGTTTAACTCAAACAGCCTCTGGGAACGAATTTAGTTGAGGTACGAAGGTTGACTCCACAGAAGTATGGCATTATGAATGTACCCTTAACTTACCACGCTCATGCCGGCCTCAGTAGGGGTCACAAATGAGGGCCCTTCAAACTCTACGTTGGAGCCATGGCGAAAGGCAACGCTGTTGCTCAGGGTCCCTGAACCACTTCCACCGCCGGTGGAGCCAAAGCCCTTATCACTAAAGAAAAATAAAAGTGTTGATCAATCAAGACAAGGCAATACGAAGTAAGATTCTTGGTACACTACGTACCCTCCTTTGCCACGCCAGTAGATGTAGAGGCCCCCGGCCACCAGACAAACGATGAGAATGAGGAACAAAGGCACAACTATGGCTGCGGCGGATCCAGATGCTCCGACTCCAGAGGTTCGGACGCGGCGAACTTCAGTCTCGCAGTAGCGACCGCTGAAGTCCTTCCCGCACCTGCATTCGCTGGATTCATCGCAGACTCCGCCATTGAGGCATTTGCAAATCAAAGGCAGAGCCTTGGGGCTGACAGTGGCTGTAAATGCAAAGACACAACAAAATGTAGTGCAAAGTACACGACTTTTCTATAAAAATATACTCTCGAGGGAAAAGTTACCGCCCCATTCAAAAAGTTAGGGGTTGAAGTTGATTCGTGCCATTGCAAGTACTGGTACGGCAGTAGTCTGAAACACTGTCAGTTGCGTATAAGTTTTCCGGAGTAATGTGCATGTTTAGTAGGAATTTTAAGGTGGCGCGTAGAGCTAAGCAACAGTTACAGGACATGCACAGTCTTCTATAGACGCATAGTGAGATTTGATCCTACCAACGGGTAAGGAGTTACGCCCTACAGATGGTGAAACGAGGATTTTTGAGATAGTATTTCGGGGTTGTGGTATAAGTGATTGTAAGTGATTTTGATATATATCAGTCATTTCTTCAGTCAAGACCAAAATCATTGAATTTTTCGCCCATCGACAAACTTTATCTTTGCACTCACCTGCATCACAGATGGTTTGCTGCTCATCTACAAAGCCTTGACCATTGGGACACTTGCATCTGGCTCGGAGTCCCGGAACCAACACGCACAGATGAGAGCAGTCGTTTGTGTTCTTTCTGCATGGATTCATGCCTCTCTCGATGTACGTCAAGTTGTACCTCAGTCGATGGACCACCTTCAGGGCTTTTGGATTCGGCAAATCGCGGGCCACAACCACAGGAACGCCACGACCAAACTTATCCCTGCGTACGACGGATCCATCCTCGCGGTTAGCCCAAAACATGTCAGCTTGGAAGACATCGACGGCGGCTGGGCGGCGTATGAGGTCTGCGCTACCCTCAGCTACCACATGACGCCGTCGGCCTTCGTGGTCCATCATTTCTATGCGCCCCAGCTTTGAGTCAGCCCAGTAAATGGTATGATCCATGGCGAAGTCGACTGTAATCGATTCTGGCCGAGAGAGACCATCGGTAACTATGGCACGTCGCTTGCCACCGTCCATCCACGCCACTTCAATTTTGGGTTGATCATCCGACGCGTCCGTCCAGTACATGAGCCCGTGCTCAGGGTCTACCACCACAGAGGTCGGTCGGTCCAGATCCGCCGTGATGAGATCTCTTCTGTATCTGCCGTCGCCTGTCGCAACAGAGAGAACGCCACCGTTGCTACGTTTCTGCCTGTCCGCTTCCGTCCAGTAGATGTTGCCGGTCACCCAGTCGACGCTCACGTCGGTGGGTCTTCTATCCTCCTCCCAAGGAGGAGTCCGTGCTACTGTCTGTGGATGCCCGATCTTGGCCTCTGGTTGCTCATCGCTGCCTGGGATAAAGGACCGCTTTACCGCCCTTTGCGCTCCATCGGCCCAGTACACCATCATGGTCGACGGGTCGAAATCGACACCAGAGATGCGGCCCACGCTGTCGCCCTTGACAACTTCGAAGGCAGTCTGTTCGTACTTCATTGTCTTCATGGCGCGGATTTCTTCGCCGGTCGAGAATAGGAGCTCAGCACCGCCACCGCTTTCAGCACGACAGACGCCACTAAATTGGTCACTGAGAGCAAATCCTGGACGGCAGCCACATACGTATGTGCCGTTGCGGTTGGAGCAGGTGTGAGAGCAATTGTGGCCAAAGGAGGCGCATTCGTCGACGTCCACGCACTTCTTAGGGTTGTTGGGGTCTACCACGTAACCGCGATCACACAAGCATAGGTAGCCACCATTGGGAAGGTTGTTGCATCTAGAAATAGTCGTATCAGTTTGACATGTGTACGTAGTATGTAAAAAGCACTATATGTCCAAGCAGTGCGCATGCGGTGCACCACAAGAATATTTGGAGGTACTCACCTATGCTGGCATCCGCCTCTAGTACCGTCAATCTCATCCTCACATTTTCCTTTCTCATGACATCCGTTTTCATCGCTTGAGTCACCACAGTCATCCTGGAGGTTGCAGATCTTGTCTCTCTTGACGCACATGCCGTTGGCACACTTAAAGTCGGAGAAAATGTTGGGGCAAGGCCTTGGACGGTTAGCGCACAGGGTCATGTTATTCTCGTCGCTGCCATCGCCGCAGTCGTCTCGTCCATTACACACCTGCAAAGGTATACTCAACAATTAACTTGGCCAAGAGAACTGTAGTACAAAGGGACAATTCAATGAAGGAGAAGGACGTACCTGGAAGCGAGGCAGGCACTTGTGGTTGGCGCATTGGAACTTGTGCACCTTATCACAGGCGAAGGTCCCTATAAAAGAAAGGTTATACTCATTTCATATCGGTTACAATGAACACAACGAGATATATCACAGGATGGATAGCAGACACAGCTTTCTCCGTCAGCCATGCAAGGTCTTAATATAATCACTGATCAGGCAAACAACTTACTGCACATTTCTGGATCTTCGTCGGAGTTGTCACCACAATCATCTGTTCCATCACAGAGGTCGTTCTGGCCCACGCACAAGTGGTTGGCGCACTCAAAACGATTCTCGGCGCAGTACTTGCCTCCCTCAAACCTGGGTTGATACAGCACGATGAAAAATAACGTGTTGTCTTCTCCTTGGAAATGAAAGCGATCGATTTACCTAGGTGGACAATCTTTCTCGTCGGACAGATCAGCACAGTCCCTCTCGCCATCGCACTTGAGTTCGGCCTTAATGCAGTGTCCAGACTCACACTGAAACCTCTCTCCGCCACCTTGGGAGGGGCACTCGAAGTTCTTGCAGTTCGCCTCGTCGCTGCCGTCCCCGCAGTCGTCATCATGATCACACATCCATCGGCGTGGTATGCACTTTGCATTGGCGCAACGGAACTCCGACTCCGAGCAGCCACGGTAACGTCCGTTGCAAATGGAGTCTTTCTCATCTGAGTTATCGCCGCAATCATTCTCGAAGTCGCACAACCAACGCCTGAAAGAAGTATGTCAGTAATGATGTCGCAACTGATCGCTAACGTTGTCTCTCCTTCACCTTGGTACACATCTCCTGTTGTTACATTTAAAGTATCCTTTCTCCTCGCAGGGTGGGCAGCTGTCCTTGAGCTCGTCGGAACCATCACGGCAGTCGTCCTTGCCGTCGCAGAACAACCAGTCGGGGATGCATCTGGGTGAAAGGAGAGTTTGTTCTAAACTGAACGTTCTCGAAACATGATGAACGCTCACACTAGATTACCTGTAATTTGCGTGTCCAGGGCATCTTCTCCAACCTACAGTGCAGTTCTTGTTCCTGCATACGTGTGCTGGCTCGTCGCTGTCGTCACCACAGTCATTGTCAAAGTCACATTTCCATAAGGCAGGGATGCACTTGCGATTGGCACACGTAAACTCTTTCTCCGGATCACAGGGTCGATTCTCTGTAATGGACAGGCACATTTACGTATGTCTCATCAACGGTCCCATCCTACTACTATATTTTTCCTGTGCATGCAACCAATAGCTAATACTTAAGTAAGTTTAGTTCGCTTACGACAAACATCATCCGCCTCGTCTGATCCGTCAGCGCAGTCCTTGTCCCCGTCGCACTTCCATGCGCCTAGTATGCATCTGCCCGTGCTCTTGCACTTGAATTTGTTCTCCGGGCAGGCACGCGTGTCACAATCCTTCTCGTCGCTGCCATCACCGCAGTCGTCGCTACCATCGCACAGCATCGTGGGCAGGGTGCAGTTGCCATTGGCGCACTGAAACTGACCACGACGGCAACGTCGTTCGGGACAGGTGTCGGGCTCGTCAGCACCATCTCCACAATCTTTTCGGCCATCGCACACCCAATGATGAGGAATGCACCGGTCATGTCTTTTGTCTCCGGCCGGTCCAGAACATCTAAACTGTGCTTTAGTGCAGTTCGCCAGGCAGTTCTTTCCATCAGCGGAGAGAACAAAGTCATCGGGGCAGGCGCAGGCGTAAGCCACGCCACTGAAGTTCTTCGGCGAGATGAGGCAGAGGTGAGAGCACCCACCATTGGCTACCGCGCACGGATTGTCATAAGTCAGTTGCTTGATCGGGTGGTACACGTGAACGTCGTAGGGCCGATGGGTTGTGTTGCGCAGCGCAGTGAAGTTTGCCCCTTTTGGAAGAAGTTATGCATTAGCTCATGCAGATCAATGAGTTCTTCTACTCATACCTGTAAATTTGTTCGCCCTCAGGATTGCCTTGAGATTCCAATCGGACCAATAGAGCCAATCATCGAGTACCGATAGGGCAAAGACGTGTGGTGCAAATCGTTCACCAACAACCACCTACAAGGCGAAGAGGAAGAGGTAGGTATGAGTTCTGCTCTTTTTCACCCTGTACTGTACAGTTCAGGTATGAATACACCCACCTTGTGTACGTTCTGTCCATTAAAATCGGCATAGGCAATATAGTCCAAATGAGCGTCAGCCCACCAGATTTTATCAGTAAAGAAGTCGATGGTGAGAGCGTTCGGCCACGCCACCGGATCCCCCTTCGCAGTGCTCAAGAGGCTGGTGAACGTCTTGTTATCTCCATCCATGCCTATCCGGCCGATATAAGCTTGCAGATGCCAAGACGTGAAGAAAATGAACCTAAATGGAGAAGTTATGGCATAACCAATTGGTGATACAATTGGGGACATTGTCATACCCATTGCCTGGATGCACGGCCACAGCTCTGGGATCCTCAATCTGTTTCGCGAGGGTCTTTCTCAGGGTGCCGTCAAGTTCACTCACTGAGAGGTGCTGGGTATGCCTGTCCAGCCAGTACAACTTGGAGTTTACCCAGTCGACAGAGATACCTTCGAGACCGTCGGCATGGTCCGAAATCACTGGTGTCTTGTCAGCTGAGTCGATCTTGGATCTGGAAATGGTCACAGGTTACTATCACGTCTTTCTGAAACATGAGGTTTACTCTTAAATGAGGACCTGAGACAGTTTGCTCACCTGTAGATGGTTTTGGCGCTCACGTCAGCAAAGTAGATCTCTTGTCTGGCGTAGTGGAAATCCATGGAGACAACGTTCTTGAGATTTTGGTGAACGATTCTCATTTGAGTAGCGTCCACGGTCATATTGCGAATGTAGTATTTGTTTGTGAAGACGAGCCAAGGTCGTTGGGAAGTATCACTCCTCTTGCACGTATGACCATCGGGTTCCTTGATGTAATAATCTGGGTTACACTTGCAGCTGAAACTTCCTTCGGAATTGACGCATCGTTGAGAACAAGCGCCTGGAACCTCTGCACACTCGTCTATGTCGGCGCATGCCTTTCCGTCCGGGAGCAGTTTGTAGCCCGGGCGGCAACGGCATTCAAATCCGGCGGGCTGTGGGGCGACAAAGACAGCGTTAAACTTGTCACTAAAGACCCTGACTTTTGACAAGGTATATCTGAGCTGGTACAAGGAGTCATCTTCTTACGATGACTTAGTCCAGTGCTCACCTGATCTACGCATTCGTGTCCGCAGCCGTTGTCTTCTACGCGAGCGCATTCGTTCACGCCGCAATGTAGAGGCTCGTCTGAGTTATCAGAGCAGTCTGAGGAACGGTCGCACACTTTGGACAATGGGATGCAAGTCTTAGACCTGCGGCACTGGAACTCTTTGTTGGAACAGGTGCTATTTGATGTCTCTGTAAGAAAAACTTTCGAATGTCAAGTAAGTCACGCAAGCAGCCGAACCAACAGGGTACATACCGCATCCAACTTCATCGGAGTTGTCGCCACAGTCATCTGAAAAGATGTTCGTAGGTAAGCGTATCAATTTACTTACACGGGTCATATTGAGCCAACTTTCTACGAACTATGACTGAAGCCTACCTTCGCCATCACATTTGTACTTGTCGGAGATACATCTAGCGTTTCCGCAGGTAAACTCCACATCTGAGCAAGTGCGGTACTCTTCTTTGCAGTCTTTGCTCTCGTCGCTGCCATCACCGCAATCGTTGTCGTGGTCGCACCTGCACAAGTTGAAAGATTATATAGACGTCCAGTCACCACTCGCCTTACACTGAGAACCCTACAAGCGAACTTACTTCCAGTATTTGTTGATACACCTCCCGTTGGCGCATTGGAATTGGTCCTCATCACACTCTTCTACGGGTTTCGTGCAGTTGGCGCCAGTAGGAGAAGAGTCTTCGTCCGCTCCGTCAACGCAGTCGGGGTCTCCGTCACACACCCACTTTCGAGGAATGCACATAGCTCGACCCCACTCCTTATTCTTGGTGCACTCGAACTCCTTCTCTGGGTCGCATCTACGTTTGTCTGAAACGCATAGAAATAATCAATCAAGGTCCGTATGCATACCGGAAAAAAAAATCGTTCGACACTTACTGCATTGTCTCTCTGCAGACTCGTCGGAATTGTCGAGACAGTCGTTGTCTCCGTCACACATGTAGATTCGAGGAATGCAGTTGCCGTTGTCACATGTAAAGAGATCTCCAAAGCAGGTCCTGCCTTCGGACTTGCACTGATCTTCGGGCTCATCTGCGCCGTCCTCACAATCTTTGTCACCTACGTGTGACAACCGAATATAATAAGCTTGTGGATAAGTACAAGTGACCATGCTAATTTTAACATTGCGGCCTCTGGTGACACAGTTGCTCAGTAATAAAATCTGTGTTTTCTCTTACCGTCGCAGTACCACGTCGCAGGAATGCACCTGTGGTCAGGACACCTAAACGAGTTGGGCGGACAAGTCCTGGACCCGCAATGAAGCTCGTCCTCATCGGAATTGTCTCCGCAGTCATTGTCACCTACACAAAAGATGCATACGGTATACTAGTCACGTACCATAAAGTACTCACCATGACGTAGTAAGGATCACTCACCATCGCATAGCCAGTAGGGCTCAACACAAATGGTCGTAGTCTTGCATCTCATGTGGGTGGGTGGACAGGTCACGTTTCGGTCGTTGCAAAGAGTGATGGCTTCGTCACTGGTGCTGTTGTCCTTGCAGTCATTTACTCCGTTGCACACCTGAATCGCCAAAGTACAAGTCAAGATTAACTCCCACTCCATCTGTCTGAGCGCTGTCATCACTATCAACCTTCAGAAGATGCGCTAGCTCGACACAGCACAATCATGATACCCAGACGCCCCAAAACTCCGTCCACTTATGCAGCCACACAAGCTGCTTTTGCGTCAGAAATATAGCATATATTTTCAGACTTGCCTGAGACTGCGGAATGCATCTAAAGTTCTCGCAGGTAAACTCTCCATCAGCACATTTTGGGTAGTCGCAGTCGACCTCGTCAGTCCGGTCACCGCAGTCGTCCTTTAAGAAGTACAGTTTAATTTGGATAATCACAATTCGGATGATCGGAATTCTCGGTTAATCGCAAGTTTTCGTGCGTGGTCACATGTATCTTCCTAATGGCTCAAGCTGTTCATATTAGACAAATTTGGTCTTATACATGTCTCTGCTTAGTCAAATACGGCATGCTCGCCCAGTTTTTCAACAGCTTGCGATTATCCGAGTTACACTGAACTACGTAAGATATTTTTGGTTGTAACGCCGTCTACAGTCATAGGGATTCACCTCATGATCGCATTTCCACGTGCTGAAGATGCAACGTCCGTTGCCACATCTGAACTCCGAGGGTTTGCACGTGTGTTGGCTGCAGTAATTTTCGTCCTCGTCGCTATTGTCACCACAATCATCGTCGCCGTCACAGGCCCAGAGTCTACTGATGCACTTGCCGTTTGCGCATGTGAACTTGTCGTCGTCACAGGCGGTCACGTTTCCGCCGACGCACATCTTGCCCTCGTTGACAGAGACGAGACCGTCAGAGCAAGTGCAAGCTGCCTTGCCGTTGCCCACAGGATGACAACTTTGTGCACAGCCGCCATTATTCACCGAGCATACGTCGAGGGTGCAGTTCTGGCGGTCCGGAGAGTAGATCTGCAACAAGAATTCGATGACGTAAACGCATCTGAAGAAATGTATAAGTGATGAAGAAATATCTTCATCCCTTCATTCATACCTGAATGTCTCTGGGTGAATTATCGAGTCTTTTGACGATCTCTCTCATGTTTGCCCCAGTATGCTTCTCAGCTCTGTACACCCCCCTCAGCTGGAGATCCGTCCAGTAGATATAATCTCTATCCACGGTGATGGCGAACGGATAAATGGTGGCAGTGACAAGAACACGCCTGTCGGTTCCATTGAAATTGACCCTCTCGATGACCTCACGCACGGCGTCGGTGAAATAAAGCACTCCATCTTCGAAATCAATAGTAAGACCGGAGGGTTGGGTCAGGTTGGTATCGACGATGGCCTTTCGTAAGGTGCCAGCCATGGTAGCGCGGAAGATTTTAGCGCTCTCGCCGAAGCGGCCCCAGTCGGTGTAGAAGAGCAGGCCTTGACACGGGTGGACGGCGATGGCACGCGGACGCTCCACCCTTGCGATGTCCACGATTTGAGAGCCGTTGGTGTTCATAGCGTAGATGGAGCTGTTTTTAGAATCGCTCCAGTAAATCTTGTCGTGGGTCCAATCGTATGCGATGCCCTCCGGATTGATGCCCTTGTCCAACACGACGGTAATGGATGCTCCTGGGTTCTTGGCGTCTGTCCATGCAATTTTAGGCTGAGGTTGAATCTGCGTGAAGTACAGCCTGGCGTCCTTGTAGTCAAAGTCCACGCCCACCACGTTCGTGAGGTTCTTTACAGGTTTAAACGGCTGCCCGTAAGAGGCGCCGACATTGGAGTCCAAGTCGGCTGTCAAGTGCTCAGACCTGATCTCTGTGCGGGTGCTGAAGACCAGGTACTCAGGAGAGACAGCACATTTACGACTATTAACGAGAGTCCCCGTGGCACATGCGCACTTTCGCCCAGCTCCACCCCCTGCACGATCTTGGTCCGGTGGGAAGGAAAAGCAGAGCTGCTCGCAGTTGCCGTTGCCAAGGCGAGCGCATGGGTTGGACGAGTCGACTGGTTGGTTGGCGGGGTCAAGAATGACAATATCCCTCAAGTTCTCCAATCCTGAACGTAAAGTCTTGGGAGCTGCAACCTGGTTGGCTACCTTGGAAGCCTTTTGGACTGTCTCAAGGTTTCGGTCCACCCAATAGACTTCCTGACCAAGGATGGAGAGACCCTTGGGACTCGGAAGGTTGCGGCGAATCATCTGTCGGTTTCCCCCAGTGTAGCTCACCTGTGAAGTATTGACAGTCAATCAACTTTCTAACTAAAATCGGCGGGTTCCTCTCTTACCTTGAAGATGGCATCCTGCTGGGAGTCAACCCAGTAGACGTCGTGAGTGATCATGTCGATGGTGAGGTCCCTAGGGTTACTGATCTTGGTGGTGACGATGGGTGAACGGTGGCTGCCATCAAGCCACGAGCGAGAGATCATGGGGAATTGGCCATAATCGATCCAGTAGAGGTAGCGCTTTACCGGGTTGACAGCGATTTCACGTGGATTGTCCGTGGTGGAACGGTAGATCACTTTTCGGTTCGTGCCGTCCAACCAACACACCTAGGAAAGGATATTTGTTGTAGGCAAAGAGCAATGGGTTTTAATACGTGTCATACCTCAATGTAGGTTTCATGGGGAAAGACATTAGAGAAGTAAAGGTTCTTTGCGACCCAGTCCACGGCAATGCCTCTGACGCCGCTTTTACCGATGCCGTCGCTAATGACGTGTTGGAGGCCGCTGCCGTCCGGATGCACGCGGTAGATACCGTTACTACCGTCCTTTTCGAAGTCCACCCAATAAACCCAGGTCTTCTGATTGGATGTTTTGTCGTTGCTGCCCAGCAAAAAGTCCATGTGCAAGATGTTGTGACCTGTTGAAACACAGTAACTGTATTCTTGAGATCTCCTTCATACCCAGCTGCTAGCTGTAACGTATACTCATACGGGCCATTAGGGTAATGAGTCACAAGTGACGAAGACACTGTAATTTATTACTTAACTGGAAATTCTTCTATAATGTAGTCGCTACTGTATCAAAAACCCCAGGAACAAAAACAATAAACTTGCATGGAACAACCATTATGACGGTTCTGCATGAAGTTTTATTTTGGGAGGAATGAACACGCGATGAGAGAACTTTTGAGGTGCAGCTCCCTTGAAATGTCAATAGACTAAAACACAATTGAATCGTATTCAATGTCGTGCTACTCGCTTTCGTCCACCAGGTAATACTAATTAGGTCACCTTTTCCAGCGATTGGCACCATCGCTTCCTGTCCACTGTGTAGATCAAAGCCTCTGGCCATCTTGAGCTGGGAAACCAGGGCAAAGGAATCGAACGGCCTGCATTCAGTCTCGCCCTGTAGTCTATAACCCACGGAGCAGCCGCATCTGCGACCGTTGCGACCATGTGGGATGCAGATTTGAGCACAGTGGCCTCGACCGCTCAGGCAAGGATGATTGGCCGATCCTACACGTACAACGCAAGTTACGGTAGTTACACAGATACAGTACGTGCGGAGAAAACACATGGATGAGGTGAATGAGCTCCCGGGTACGCTACAATCCATGTGGTGCGATTGGGGACTACATTTGAAACTTACTCTGTCGTTTCCTGAAGAGGTTCAGTGTCCTAAGTCCGCTCTCATTCTCCAAAAGCACCTGCTCATTAGTGCCGTACACGGAGTTCACGTGAACCACTTTTTCATACTTGGGATCCAAGTAGTAGAGTCTACGGTCCATGACTGCCAAGCCAGTCGGCTTTGCAATAGGGTGGTTCTGGTCACTACTTAGGATCACCAGACGATTTTTACCATCCATGTTCACGGACCAGATCTGTTGGAGCAAGCAGATCGAAAATTAAAAAAATCTCAGTCATTATGACAGATTTCTCGCTCACCTTGGCATTATGACTGGTGGAGTAGTACAGCACTTCTTTTTGCAGATCGATGGTGAGAAACTCTGGGCCCACAACGTCCGAAAGAAGGACCGTTGGCTCTGAGCCGTCCATGTTGGCCCTAGCTACTTTGGCTGGAACGACGCCGTCTCCACCGCGGTCCAGCCAGAACATTCGGCCGGACGAAGGGTGCAGCGCGATAGAAATAGGTTGCGATACTCCGGTCTCATTGCCTGTGTTGCCCAGCACGAGCATGCGGTAGCGAAACTTGACTCCGTCCACCTGGACCAGATTGATTTCCGAAGCCTCGATATTGCCGAGGTACATGTTCCTTGCGACCCAGTCGAAGGCTATGCAGTAAGGCGACCCCACTAGTCCAGTGTCCACCTCGTCAAAGAAGTTGACTTTGTCACCGCCGCCCATGCTCGTCTTGTAAAGGGTACCATTGACCTGTTTCTCATCTTCCACCTCAGTCCAGTAGATCATCTGAGAAACGACGGAGAAAATATTGGTATTAGTATATGCTTATATTTCTGTATGTATGATATGAAGAGAAAACAGAGAAGTACCACGTAACTGTGCACGTACTACAGGACAAAAGTACTTCCACATCCAGCACCCTAATTTGTACTTGGCCAATTACAGTATGTACTATGACAGACTCTTATTCGACTCTCTTACCTCGGCCTTTTCATCGTAATCCACTGACACGCCAACCTTTATGCCAACGATAGGCGTGAAATAACCTCTGACAGCTTCTTCTCTCTTCAGAGAGACGTCTACGATCTGGTTCTGCTTCACGACCATGAGGAAGGGATCATCCCGTTCTATGCACGAACCATCGTCACCACGGCGGTACCCGGGACGGCACTTGCAAGCGAAGCCCACCCCGAGGCTGGGAGAGGCCGGAGCCAGGAGGCAGAGTTGTTCACATAGTGCTTGCTCGCACGGGTTCTTCAGCTTGGGCTGTAACGCTGGGTGCTGTACGTGTACTGATAGAGGCTGGGACACCTGCAGAAACAAGAAATGGTTTATCATACGTACTCACGCGCCGCACTGCACTGATCGTGCGATTGTTTCAGATCCCATGAAGTTACATGTCTGCTTCACTTACCAGATGAGAAACGACAGACTCATTGCGTCCACGGAATTTTCGAGCCTGCATGACCCGATTGAGCTGGCGATCGGTCCAGTAGATTTGGTCTTCAAACACAGCCAAAGAGTGAGGATGGAGCAGATGATGGTTGTGAGCAATCACCTGGAGACAGAGAATGGTTGCTCTAACTTGTAGTGCAGGAAATTTCTCTTATTGGGCAAAGCAACATAACAAGCACTACCTGCTGCAGTGCCATTACGCACATGACATACCGGATGCATAATATCTGCATGACAAGTCGTACCTGTTGCCTTCCAGTGCCGTCGTAGTTGCAGAAGTCGATGAAGTCAAGCTTAGAGTCTGCAAAGTAGACTCTCTTCGTGGGGATGTCCAATGCCAATCCGTTGGGCCAGTAGATTTTAGTGCTAATGATGACTCTGCGATCGGAGCCGTCCATGCCTGCACGCTCTATTCGAGGATACTCTCCCCAGTCAGTCCAGAATAGGTATCTGAGGGAAGCAGCGAGATTACAGCAAACTGGCCAATGACACAAGACGACATAGATCTAGTTACCTCGCATCCGGAAACGGATCCAGACTCAGTCCTCTAGGCTGGCTAATGTTTTGGTTGATCAAAATCATCCTCTCGCCGCCGTCCTCTCTCGATACTTCAATGGAGTTAAGCTTCGAATCCAACCAGTAGAGGTTCCTTCCCACCCAGTCAAAGGCCAAGCCTTCCACAAGACTCAATCCGCTGGAGATGAGGTCCTCAGCACCTCCGCCCTTCTTCAGCTTCATAATCTTTTTTGTTTCCATGTCGGACCTATCAGGACGAGGAGGCACACATAACTAAGCTGCGGGGAACAGACACTGGTCAGACTCTTAGCTTACCAAAAGATGGTGCCCGTGGTGATGTCCGAAGCCGTCGCAACAACGTTCTGGACGGTGACAGGAATTCGCTCCAGAGAGCGCTGTTTCAGGTCTGCCGTTAGAATAGAGCGGCGATTGGAGATGATGAGAACGGCAGCGCTTTCATTCTCCACTTTGCACTCGTGCTTTCGCTGAAGTGTGTAGCCTTCGCGACATGAGCACAGGTAGCTGCCCTTGGTGTTTGTACACAACTGCGAGCAAAGTCCGGGAACCGCGCACTCGTCTTTATCCTGTTTAAAGGAAAAGCTCCATTTCTCCAAGAAACTATGGAAGGATTCCTGTGTGTCAACGTACCTGACAGACTTTCCCGTCAGTGACGTTTAGGGCCTCTCCTGCGGGACAAGTGCAAAGGGCACCCAAGGGAGTCTGAATACAACCGTTGGAGCAGCCGAAGCTGTCACAATCAGCACTGTCGCACCCAGGACCCTCGTCGCTTTCTCCAGGGCAGTCCGGGTGATCATCACACACCTTGTCATGATGAATGCAGAGGCCAGTTACTCCTGGACAGGCCCAGTGATCATCAGCGCACTCGGGTGGCGGCGAGGCGCAAGCGTGTTCCACTGACTCGTCGGAGCCGTCGCCGCAGTCGTCAGCACCATCGCAGACGAAAGAGCTGTACACGCACTTGCCATTGTCACATCGGAAGAAATTGGTCTGGCAGTCGCTGGCGGAACCGCACGTCGGCGGCTCGTCGCTGCTGTCCTCACAATCGCTAGTGCCGTCGCAGTGCCAAGCCTTGGGGAGGCAAGTCCCGGAGCGCACGCATCTAAGAGAGTGTACACACGCATAAAAAAATATAGTTATGCATGCAAATAGGTGTGTCGATACTTGCGCACCAGCACGCTACATTATGTAAGTCACTCACCTAAACTGTGACTCGGAACATTCATCCGGAGAAACAGAGGGACAGCCGAGCTCATCGCTCCCATCGTCGCAGTCAGGAATGCCGTCGCACTTGTAAGACTCATGGATACACTGGTTCAAGTTGTTGCATTTGAACTGGGAGGCAGAGCAGGTGATCGGTGGGCAGTCCTTCTCGTCGGCGTTGTCAAAACAGTCTGATGAGTAGAACGAAGCGTTAATTATTAGCATTCACGAATTCTTCCTCCAATTCGAAAGACTCACCATTGTCTCCATCACAAACCCACGACTGCGGAATGCAGTGTCCAGAGCTCTCGCATGTAAACTGAAAGTACGCGCACGTCTTTTCCGCGCAAAATTCGCCCTCGTCGGAGCTGTCGCCGCAATCTGGAAGAAGAAAATGTACTATTATAGTTGTTGCAAAGCTTATCATTTCTTATACCAACCGTTTTCGCCGTCACACTTCCAAGTCATGGGGATGCATCTGCCGTTGTCGCAAGAAAACTGACTCTCCTCGCACGTTACGTTCTTGCAATCCGTCTCATCTGGAGAAAAACAAAAAAAACATGATGACTTAAACACGATGAATTTCGACATTGCTGCCCCAGCCTCCAAGCTTACCTGAGAAGTCGCCACAGTCATTTTCAGTGTCGCATCTAAATGAGCTGGGAATGCACCTCCAGGACGAACACTGAAAATCGTTGGCAGAGCATGTGGGCTTGGTGCAGTTTTGGTTCTCGTCTGAGTTGTCCAAGCAGTCGTCATCACCGTCACACACCTTAAGCAAGGAAGCGTAGGATTCGTCATTGTTATGTGTTCGTACGTATTGGATAACGCATGGTATGGTATTAGTACCGAACACCGATTCAATCTAACGCGATGATACTCACCCAAGTCTTGGGAATGCAACGCTGATTGCCGCATGTAAAGTCCCAGGAGTGCGGGCACGCTTGGACGGGAGGCTCTGATCCCGGATCGAGAACGCAAGTTTTCCCGTCGGAATCAAGTTTCTCTCCGTAGGGACAACCGCACCGGGCTTCAATGCCCAAGGAGGTGTTTGACGGGATGGGAAAGCAGAACTTCTGGCAGTCGCCGTTTTTCCGGTGGCAAGGATGATTATCGATGATGTTCTGAGCAGATTTAGAGAAGATCTTGATTCCGTACAAGCGGTTACTCTCTTCCACCTGGGGAAAAAGAGCATATCAGGCATTAGTATGCTTGTCAAATGAAGCTCCTTGAAATAAAGTTATTACCTTCTCAACGATTTTCTCGCCTTGTCCGCTGAGCTTGTCCATCTCGATGATTGCATCAAGCCTCCAATCGGTGACATAGATCTTCTTACCGTGAATGACTAATGAGAAGGGATGCCTAATCATACGGGAACTGATGGTCTTGACGTCTTTGCCATCCAGGTCAGCGTGCTGAATATGGTCCAGGAGCGCGTCGCACCAGTATAGACGATCACGCTCGTAGTCCATACTCAGGCCGTTGGGCCATCCCAACAGTAACTTGAAGACGCGCACACCGGTACCGTCGCTGTTGGCACGGCTAATGTTGGCCGGACGGTCCCACTCCGAGAAGAAGATCTGTAAGTAACACTCAGTGATGATTTCGCGCAAGATGTATAGGCACTGCCGTGCTTGATGCTTTCTTCTACATACCAGACCCTTGTTGGGATGTACGACGATGGCCCTAGGCCGTTTGAGGTCTCTGAGCAGGGTCCTGCGATTCTCGGGTCGGCGGGTGCTTAGGACGTTGAGAGTGCCCTTGCGACTGTCGATGTAGTACAGGTTTTTAGCGGCCCAGTCAACGGCCAAGCCTTCCACGCCCTCGTTTTGAGACGCTAGCACGTTCTCTCTGGCGGTTCCGTCGCGGCGAATCTTGTAGATCACGTCCAGGATGACGTCGGAGTAGTAGATATAGTCGTCGTGGGCGTCGTAGTCGAGTCCGACGAAACGCGCCGACCGCGACACGATCGGTTGGATGGCGTCTCCAAATCCCGAGGACACAGGGTTTAAGACCTTACCCTTGATGAACTTCTGCTGCGAATACATGAGGAATTCGAGGACGAGCTCGCAACCGCGGCGATCCGGACGAAGCATGTAACCGATCTGACAGGCGCATCGATATCCCACTTCGCCGCCGAGTGTATCAGAGGAGGCCGTGACCACGCAGAGGTGCTCGCACTGTGACTCGCAGGGACTGAGCTGCTCGGGCTGGAGGAGTGCGTGCACCGCCCGAATGGCCTTTGGCTCCTTCCCCATCTCGGCCATGCGGTAGATTGCTTTCACCGAGTCCTTTCCGTCAAACTTGTCGACGGTGAAAACGCCCTGTTTGGTAGCATCCGTCCAATAGACCGTGCGTTCGAATACGGCCAGGCGGGTGGGGGCGGGCACGGTGGGCTTCCCTCGGATCACGTTGTGGCGATCCCCGCCATTGTAGTCGACCTGGAAGGTACAGTGGACGTCACTTTTGTTCGTTTCGTTCGATTCAGGGAATCGAAGCGGCGCTTTTCCTGTGTCCTTTTTTTCTGCATCGACACACACAGCATAGCATTTATCTCACCGTCTCGATATAGTCAAGCACCACGTCCGTCCAGTACAGTCTCTTCGTGGCAATGTCGACAGTCATTCCCGAGGCCTTGTACACAGCTTCGGTTATGAGCGGCTTTAAGAAGCTGCCGTCCATGTTGGCCCTGACGATGCGGTCGGCGTCGCTGACGAACATTACCCCCGCCGTGGGATCCAGCGCCACGTCAACTGGACTCGACAGGTTTGAGCTGATCACGATAGCGTAATACACGTTCTCCACGTCGAATAGGTCGATCTACCGAGAAAGACAATGAAGAGATTTGGATGATCTTGCAACCTGACGTGTCAATTCACACCTTTTGTCCAAGGGCGTCCACGACGTAAATATTGTTCCCGACCCAGTCGACTGCGACTGATACGGGACTCCACGCTCCGGGCAAGCTGTAATCCGTGAGTCTGGGCTGTGCGGAAGACGAGGACTGGCCCTTGGTGGACTCATCCAAGGGCATCTTGAACACCTTGCGTTTATCGGTGTCTGTATAGAACAGCTTGTTCTTCGCCAGGTGGTAGTCCAGGCCGCTGGCAGCAGATGTCTCGCGAATCTTCCTAGACATTTCAAAAGGATGAATGCAACCTATTAGATGCAATTTCCCCGGAGAAGCTCCTCGATACGTGCACATTACAGTACTTGGACGCATCGTGCTGGTGTTTAGCGAAGTTTCACTACTGATAAAAACAAAGTGCCGACAATTGCGCTTAAGTAATGAGGGGTGTCTCAAGAAAAAATGCTTAGAAATCAATGTTGCAATCGCGTTTTTGCCATGCCGCTGCAGTTGGACGTTGCATGAGCCAAGAGAAGATTAGCGTCCTTCACGCATCATCTGTTCTCAGGACATCATCGAGAGTAGACATCGGAGACGTTATCTCGATCAAGCACACGCGTGTACGAGTGGAAGAATGCAGAAGATCTGGGGCTTACACCAGCGGCATTCCCGACGGATCCATCCTGAATATCTTCTTGGGCAGGGCGAAGTAGAGCATCATCTTGGCGGTGTTGGTCTTGGCAGCGCACCGCTCGCCCTTACGCTCGTAGCCGGCCACGCACGAGCAGATGTGGCCGCCGTCCGTGTTCTGGCACTTTTGGTCACAATAGCCCCATTCTTCGCACTCGTTTTGGTCTGCAGCGACAGAAGCGAAGCATATCAAGACGAGCGCGATTTAGAAATATACTAAAAGTCTGCAATGTGTATTTTTTCCATACCAACGCAGGATCTTCCGTCTGTTGCGACCTTCTTGCCCTTAGGGCAAAAGCAGGCGCCGCCCTCCAGCGAGCTCTTACATTGGTACTCGCACGACAGCGAACTGCACAGCGATTTGGCTGCAAGGTTAGAAAACAGTCACAATGAATGAAGCGTTCAAGAAAAGACACATGTTTGCTGACAAAGTCTAAAGGAAGCCTTAGATTAGGCGTCCTGGGGACCCAGTTAGAAAAAAAAGGCTTGACAATCAGCATTGCGAGCACGTTTTCAATCCCAACCGCATCAATGACACCTCCGCGCAAAGTTCTTTATAGCGAAAAAAAAAGGTGGCGGTGTAGGCAAACCACAACTGCAGTTAAGTTACTTTCCCTTTCATCATCTGTTTCATCCTTACGTGACTTACGAGTGCCACAGATAAAATCCACACGGAAAACTTGCCAGCACTTTTATGTTGGCTTGTGTGTCTGCTCTGCTGCTTGAAATATGATCATTGTCACGGTTCGGCTGCGTCCGTAGGCTACCTATTTTAGCATGCAAAATGCACGTTGTTGCGTCATCTGAGCATCACTCGCGCTTCCTTTGATTCCCCAATCACGTTCAGCCAATCATCGTCACTAGAACTCGTTCTCACGACGACCATTCAAATCGGGACAAAAAGAGATGATTTGTTTTTCATCCACCGCCTCAACCACTTCGCTCACTTTACTCAGTGCACTTCCTTTCAAATATATCCTTATTAACTTACAACAGGCGTTTCTCTCGTCGGCGCCATCAGGACAGTCTCGTTTGCCGTCGCAGAGTTTGCTCCTGTCGATGCACTTGGGCTTCTGTCCGGTGGAGCCGCTGGGGCAGTTGAACTTATCCCCCGGGCAGGCGATGGCTGTGCAGTTCTGCTCATCGGTTCCGTCCGTGCAGTCCTTGTAGCCGTCGCAGCGCCAGCCGGCTGGAATGCACAAGTGGTTGGCACACCTGAACTGGCCACTGTGGCACGGAGGAAAATCTGCAATGGAGGAGCAGGGTTAGCTTAGTCTCTTTGGGAAGATCACTGTTAGAAGGATTAGAACTGCCGTACTTTTTGTGTACGGTGCAACATTACAACCTTAAAACCACGAAGTTGGCAACTCATCATAGCAACGTTATTTTAGCGCAGCTACGTCCCCAGATAATTGATACGAGCGAGCACTGTGGTAAATTGCTGTTGATGTCGAGTAAAATATCAAGAAGTGCAGAATTTGCATAAGTTGCAAACGCCAAATAAATAACTAGGAAGAGTGTTGCTTATGCACGCATAAGGTCGTGCAAAGATGCTAAGATGAACAACCGGCTGCAGCCCACAGTTTACTAGCTCGCGTATAAAATCTGGAGTTGGGTGTCGCGAAGCAGCCAAGAAGTGATAGAACAACACCCTGAGAGGAGGGGGGACACACAACGGCATCACCTTGGAGTGCTCAAAAACTAATCTCACTGCAACGGTAGCCTTCAGTTGTAATTTAGATTTTTGTCTGCTGGAGATTCACTGCCTTCGGAGAAAGTATGCATTGAGGACTTGTCGACTACTACTGTCTTGATCGTTTTTTGTGTAGGAGGTAGAACGTACAATAAAGTTTTTTGTGGGAGTGATGGCATGTTTGAGCGAAAAAGAAAGTTGGATAACTACTCAGAAGGGGATAAGAGGGCTGCCATAACGTATGTATGCACTCAGATATGCCTTGAAAGTGGAGAAATTCATGTTCTCAAAAGGAAAAGTGCCACCACGACAACAGCAGCAGCAATTGGTGACGGTGGTGGGGAAAAGTGTAACGTCTCTACCATAGAGATAACAGAAATAGAGAGATCAAGTGATAAGTGCCGGTTGAGGGCATAAACCAAGAATCTACGCCGCAGACCTCTTAAGAGATTTTTAAGTGACATCTGGCATGTTTTTCTCCCTTGTTTTGCCCATATGTCTCACTGTTGTTACTGAGATAGATGCATTCAGCAAAGGCTCGGCCTCATCTTTCAGGGAAATATGACTGAATATCCTGCTTTGCAATGGTTGTCACAGCAGTTGACTGATCCAGTCAGTCGTGCACTTAAGCATCTGCTCAGGCAGGCGTGGCTCGGCTTGATGACTCTTTCTATTATCTCGATGGCTTTTATCCACAATTAACAATCACTTTTATGAGACAACGCTCATCGCTTCACGGTTCCTAGACCCTTGGAAAGGATTGGTACATTCATAGTAACTTCCCACGTACGAAGCAATAGAAAGAGACAAACACCAGAAAGATTTTGACAGCCAAGTGTCAAACAGAGTATGAACTAGAAATGTTTCACCGCCAAAGAAAAGAAAACTAACAACATGCCAAGATACTGAATAGATCGAAAAAAAAGAAGACTGAACAATGAAGAGGCTGGAAAGCCAGAATCACGTTGCTCCCTGAAGTACTTACCACAATCCTTTTCGTCTGATCCGTCGTCGCATTCGTTTCTGTGGTTGCACTTCTGGTACTTGGCGATACACTTTTCTCCGTTGGCGCACCTGAACTCCATGAGATCGCATGAGGTGCCGTCGCCAGGACAACCCTCCTCGTCGCTCTTGTCTCTGCAGTCGAAGTAGCCGTCGCACTTCTTCTCCTTGGGCAAGCAGAGATCGTTGCCACACTTGTGACTGTCGGGCTGGCAGTTGGGATAGTCTGGAAGATGCAAAGTATTCCTCAGCTACAACTGCATCGCATGTGTGATTTCATTGTGCGTGAATGTCATAGGGACGTACGCTTGCACTGTGGGCCTGCCTCAGCATACCTACAATGCGGCGCCAGTCGAATAGGCGGAACTCATAGCGGAACAACCGTCACTTACGCTGCATATCACGCATTATTCAATTTGCTACATATGTTCACGATTGCACATGTGTTGCGTATGTATACGTTCCGTGGAAAAAAAGGGCTGCAATGGTGAAAAGAGACCTAAATAATTGTTTGGAGCGATTCCAAGCGGATTTTTGCCCCCACAGATAGCTGTAATAAAAGTTGCTCGCGATGAAAACAGGTCGCTCTCGCTCGACTTTGTGTGCTCGTATGGAAAAGTGAAAAAGCGTATCCATCAACGGGGCTCACGTGTAAGATACGTTTATACAGATACACGTGTTGTGACAATCCCGCCTCAGACTGTGTAGCTGCTGTAATGCCTGACTCATGCTTATTAGCAGTTGCTTCCAAAACGCAGCACAAACAGACATCTGACACACACACACAATGAACAGGCGACTCCGCTGCGACGTTAGGTAACATCATGATTAGGCAAATGCTCCAATACAGTATAATCCGACCCCCTAAAAGATTTTCGCACAAAACTTCCTTAGGTTGGTGACTACCTGCGCAGAATCGTCGCCCCGGAAAGACATTTTGTGTCGACGATTTCCAGCCTTCATCCATTTCTTGGGACAGTTAGAACGTGACTATTCTTATGCAAGCTCAAGGGAGAATGAGAAAGACGATGTCCCCATTCAATTCCAGATGGCAAGGAAAGCCTGACGAATCCATGTCCGGAATGGTAAAAGGAGTTCAATCAATACAAAAATAGCCTCGAGTTTCTCTTGAATTCGTCATGCTGGTAGCTGGACACTGTATACCAAGACCGTGATTACACCTCGACCAAGGAAACGCCGACGCACGCCACTTATCCAACCAGATGTTGAGCTAACTGGTGCAACTTTTGTCTGCGTCCTTTTACTTTCGCTACGCTGTACTTATGCCCCGTACGTATGCAGTTCTGAGTGAACGTAAAAGCAAGCTGAGTTGTGCTGCTTTTCAGGCACCTTGAATTGCCCGAAAAGCCAACTTCGTGACTGCTTTATCATCATCGTCAGCCAAAGTGAGCGTAATGCTGGACCGGGGAGGCTTATTCTACGGTCGCCTGCATACTGTAATAAACATAGCACTGCCCCACAGTGAGTGACTGAGTGAGTGAGTAAGTGAGAGCGCGAGTACGTGAGTGAGTAAGTGAGTACGTGAGAGAAAAGAGAGAGAAAACTGAACGGACGCCGATGACTTGCATATGTTATGGAGAAGACCCCAAAAGTGGCCGGAATAGAGCAGCCACCACTCTCCAAGCAGTTGGTTTCGCATTGCTTCCTCCTTCGACTCCGCTACTGCCTCCACTGTAGTACGAACCCGTACCTACATTGGTGGGCACGCTGCTACCCTATGATAGCATCGCGCCTTTTTCTTCTTCCTCCTCCTACTCCTCCTCAAAAGTCGTTATAAAATAGTCCATACGGTCGTCGTCGTCGTCGTCGTCTACTGTGTCACCGGGTCCCTCTGGTCCCGCGTGCGTGCGAGCGAGCGGGTGCACATTGGTACAGGTCGCTCTTTTAAGGCCCTTCCTCCACCCCACACCGCAGTGCATGCGGCCTAAAGCGTGCGCGCGTCGGGTGAAACCAGGTTGATGACCTACTGCCAAGCCGGGGTGACTGAGACAGCAGCAGCAAGCAGCACCCCACGAATTTCTTACACGAGCTCTGTGTTGTGTGGGTGCGTGCGTGCTTGCGCGCGTGCCTGTGCCAGCGCGTGCGTGCGTGCGCATATGTGTAAAAGAAGAGAGCGAACCTTTGCTTGCATGCGTGAAAAAGGAAAAGGAGAACCAAAAGTTGCATCCACTTTTATGTACTACGCATAATAATACGAGCAGAATGATTCTTCAAAAACCTTTGTCTGCTCCCTACAATATATAGGGATGTTAGTTTAATCGAGGTTTCGCTTTCGCACGCATTCGAATCAAGTCTCGACAGTCTCAGCGTCCAAACTTCAGAAGCAAAAACAACCACTTGGGAACCCAGCACTTTGCCGGTACAAGTGCGTGATCACTTGCATATAGCATTGGTGCTTCGAAGACAATCAGATGACTTCATACGCTTTGAACGAAGGTATTCGACTGAAGCAGCTGATCGTAACAACGAATAGAGGCGGAAATTGTTCGAACAATGTCTCTTCGAATGACATCGCTACAAAGACACTTGCACGCGAGGAAGGAGACAGTGGAAGAAGAATCGGAAAAGAGTTTTACATCCTATTCACTCCACCAGTGACCCTGATATATGAAAAGGTCTTCTGCAGTGGCCTCTTGGCCTCGTCCTGTCCAGGTTCGTGCCTGGCACAGCCAAGACGGACCCAAGTACCGTGAGTATGAAACTTGTCAGGTCCTTAGGACACGCTTACCGAATCTGATTTTGCAACAGACGCTGATAATCGTCGCATTCAACCGGCGCTGCCCTCATCCTGGGTCACGAGCGCATTCAGCTTCTTATCAAAAGTCATCCTTAGAACGAGGCCAAAAGTCGGTGCCATCAATTATTAAGCCTTCCTGTCATCCCCCTACTCTCAATCTTGCTTGGAGACTGTTGGAAAAGTTAAGCGAATTCAATTTTATCAGACCCTCTCGTGTCATACGCAAGTACAGAATGAATATTAGCACAATATGGCGTACCGCTACGTATGCTAGAGATATTGTGTACAGTACGCACAACTGTTAACTATGTAAAGTATGCCTTGCCCTTACCTGTGCACTATCAACACAATCATTTCCGGAAAGTAATACCGCATCATGTCACCTGACATCCAATAATTGACAGCTCCAACCCATCAGTAATCGCGTGATTTGCAGTCCAAATTGACTCAAATTTTGCAAAAATCTTACAATTACTGATTCTCACTTAATGAAACTTAATTTGATGCTTCAATTAAATTTAATAGGGTCACTGTTTACTAGCTGGAGAGGACGACTACGCATTGTAGTTGTGCACAAAAGTGTAAATCCCACTTTCTTAATTCTCCTTATCACTTGTTTCCAGTTTAAGACCACCTCTCTTTTAACAGTTACAACCCACTCGAAATATAAATATCTTCAAACCCACTACTACGTCCACTTCAACGGGCACTGATATGAAGCTCACAGAAGACAGACTGATAACGAGAACTCCAATAAGCCCCCATTCTGTTGAACCGTAATTTTCTTTGTGTGCGTGCGTACACTGAAGGTCTCATTACACGGCAAGACGTTTGCACGCTACGCAGACGAAACTTTTTCTGGTTTTCGCCACTAAAAAACCCTGTGCATTCGAAACATGAAAATGTCCAGTGTAGTTGGACCTTAAATATGGCTCTCACTCGCACGTGACATCTTACACATGACACCTCGCATGACGACTGGGTTTGGGCTGACTGGCTGGGGAGTGGAGACACAACATGAACAGTAGCTGCGGATTGGCTCAGCCCATCTCTAAAAACGCAACTCTACGATTTGTCGAACGCGATGTCCAACTGGGAAGACTCAAAGATCGAGACAGAGCTTCTCAAGCCTAGCGGAGAAAACACTGGACAAAAAGTGTCGCAGGGGTCAGGCACCACTCATGACTGCATCAGTGATGACGTGAGGGAAGGGGTGCCCGACGTCAAAATGGTCTACGTTGGTCGATTCCAGTGAGAAGTATCTGAGGTACAAGCTTCTGTGGGTCTATTTGGCTGTGAGGCCTATTTGGTCATCTTCATGGTCACTCTCAACTCTGTGGGGTGCTGTGAAGTCCAGCTTGCCCTTTTCCAGGCTGATGGAGGCACAAGGCATTGATGTCAAAAGGTGCAAAGTCGGTCGGTCGGTTACCTTCATCATAAATGCCAAGATCTTGCACAGAAACACTCCTTTTCGGGCCTATTGAGCCCAGCAAGCGACGATGGAGATCGTGGCCCAGCCCAAAACTGTATTGAAGATTTGATTTTCAGAGTTGTGAGGTTCGAGACTTTTGGGGGGTCAAGTCACATGAAATACAGTATCCTCCGCTTAATCGGGACCAGTCGACTGCCGACAAAAATCCCACTTTTCCGGAAATTCCTACTACCCGACCCAACACCCACAACCACTCGTCGTGTCGACGACCTTTGCACCCAAAGGCTGGGAGTGCGTGCAAAGGAGATGGAAAAGGATCGATGCATGCCAAGTTCTTTTTAGGTATGTGCACTTGTCCATATTTTAGCAATGCTGACAAATTCGGGCAAAAAACCGCCTGTCCAGAGAAGCTCTATCTTTGTGTCCTGTCCTTACTACTTCTTAAAAATCCTCTCGGAAGTCCCGATTATCCGAAAACCAATTACCCAGTTATCCCGGTCCCCCTCAAGCGGAGTAAGCTGTACCACTCAGCAAAAAATGTCCTCTACAACGCTCGCTGAGTTCCTTTTTTACCCGCCCAGCACGAGACTCAATCAATTGTAGCTGGTGGACGGAAGCTTGTGTTGGTCTCAGTGGCACATAACACAGTACAGTAGTCATAGAAGTGTCAGGCTGCTGCAGCTTTTGCTCTCGTAACTTCGCCCACGCAATCAATCAGCAAACAAAACTTGGCCAGGTACTTACTGCAGTTCTTCTCGTCGGACCCATCGTGACAATCCTTAAACTTATCACACGCGTAGTGGGGCGGGATGCAGTTGGTGTGGTTGAACTTGTAGTCGCTGCACGTGAATTCACCGGAATCGCAGTCGGGAGCGGCTAAAAGAAAAATAAATCACCCTTGAGCTCTCCTTAACGCATAAAATCTTCTGATGTTACTCATGAATGACACATGATTGGTTCTGGCCAATCGCCGCAAAAGGCGAGGTATGAATATCCCGTCCAATTCAAGGCTGCTGTTGCCCCTTGCGTTGGCATCACAACCTTTTTGCCTATCGGTATCAACGTGCATGGCACAATGCTTACGGCAGTCGTATTCGTCCTCTCCGCCGTCGCAGTCCTTGTGGTAGTCGCACTGCCAGCGCTTGGGGATGCACTTGCCGGAGGAGCCGCATTCAAACTGCTCTGAGGTGCATTTTTCGCGCTCGCCGCCACCTGCAAGACGTAGACACAAGATTAATCACTCTCCTTGCTACGGCTTCTAGCTGCTACTGATTTCTAGCACCATTTTTTCAAGGCTGCCACTGGTGATATGATTTCCTCGACCTCTTCCATTACCTTTTAAGTTAGTCGTCTGCAGTCGTTAGAGATACGGTGTGGGGTGAGACGCGCCACACATGTGAGTATGTATGTACACCTATAAGTCTGATTATGTCAAGTATACTGCAACAGAGCTGTTCTCTGGGAAGTCCATCACTGCATGTACCAGCTCACTGAAGCAGATGCGTCATGTCCGTACATTTCTTCGGAAATGCGTTCTCGCGTGTGTTTAACCCGAGATTTTTTTGTCTGAAACACATGGTTCGTAGTGCACACATCAAACACATGGCACGTGAGACAGACAACTGCATGCGCCGGACTCACATGCAACGGACTGATGAGACCTCATATTTCATCAGAGACTCTTCAGGACGACTTTAAACGTGGCATGTGTGTGTGTGCGCACCGGTGGCAGCAATTCCTTATGTTAAAGCCCCCCCCCCCCACCTTGAAAGTCACAAATGATGAAAATAATCTTTCTGTCCGTCTACACCAAATGTCTCCACGGCTCCCCCCCGATGTCGTTTTGACCATGAAATTTTGCAGTCTTCAACTGCTGCTGTTGCTAAGTTGCTACGAACGTACGCGTGTGTACGCGCAGCAGAACTCGCACGAGCTCTGTGTGTGAGAGAGAGAAGAGATCGAGTCGAAGAACAGGAAAGAGACAGAGAAGTCGGTTGTGTGGCAAGCGGCGAAGACGCAAAGAACGTTGACGACTCCGTCGCGGTAGATCGACACTTGGCTTATGAGAGCAACTAAATAAGACAAGTGTGCAACTGTAGTTTCTTCTTGGCTTTTCTCCGTTTCCTGGTAGAGCTTTGCAGAAGAGGAAATCCATCTACTCTGAATATCTCTTCACGGACCACTGAATGTGAGACTGTCAAAACATGGAGTTTGAAGACCTTCGCCAAAGCACCACTCTCACAGCGATGAGTAGTCGAGAACGATGAGTGGTCAGGTGCGATGCAACACCTATGGTGGAAAAGTGTTCCACTAGACTTTTTTGGCGTGCACACAAAGCAAAAGCAAATTTCGTTAGTTTTTAAGCACCGAACCATCCCGCTCAAGCACGTCGACAAATTTCTCTCTATTCCTTCCCACTGCACCAGAGTGATTCTTCACAGCAGTGCTGACTTGGATGTGGCAGAAGCACCAGCTACCATGCAAAAGAGTCTTGTCAGTCTCCGTGTCTCCTTCTTCCTGTCATCAGTTGGTCTGCTTACTTTCGAAATCTAATGAAGCTTCTCATTAGGTAGATGCTGCAGCAACCTTGGGCTTAATTTAGCGTGTTCGCTGCTGCTGCTGCTGGCACTACTACGAGTTTACGTATACGGTTCAAGCATGCATCCCCTGTACGCCAGAGATTTTTTCAAAACCTTTTGCCAAGCCAACCTTTAGCTCCTTTCTCCTCTTCTTCACCGGGAAACGCGTCCCCGCACTCCTTGGTGCCGGAGATGAAGCTCTGCAGGCCGGAGCGTACGTTCTCCCTGGCAGTCTTGAGGTAGCAGGGCCCATCTCGAACCCCGCCGGAGGGTTTGACCCAAGTCCAGAATCGACACTGAGCAGTGCGAGCGCACGAACGCTGGCATGCACGAGCACTGGGTTGGGGATTCTCTGGCCCCACTACGTGGTTGTTGGCGAAGTAAGCCTTCTCGTCCTCGTAGCAGAGGCAGTCGGGGGGAAAGCGGCCCGGGAGACAAGCGGAATTGTCCTTATCTGACAGTTTGGGGAGGCAGTGAGGAAAAGCTTAAACTGCATTACGTGTATATATTGCACCTACTTACGCAGCGTCTTCGAAGTTGCCAACCAAACACATGCCATTAATTCCCCACCAATTTAGACTGAAGTGGTCTTTGATTTAATCTGCTTTTACGACATATGAGGCTACCACATGCGAAGCACTTACAGTCTGAGTCAAAAAAGGCAGCACGGAAAATACCTTGCCAAGTTTCATCGGAAGCGGTCCCAGCAAAAATGGAGGAGGTGCGAACACACGCCTACTTCTCCTTAAGATGCATCCGATAAGTCTAAGTGAAGAGTGAAAGTAACAGGAGAACAACTCTGCTACTTCCACGTATCCTTCATGACAAAACATGAGCTAGGGAAGGGTAACAGAATTGTTGATGTCACTGCTTAACAAAGTGTTAGCAGCTGCTCCTGACAAGTTCCATGCGGCACTTTTAACACTCATACTGTAGGAAGTTACGAATGCAGCCACATTGCAGTCCACTGTACGAGCATCCTTCCTTCTTTTTTTTCCTTCCTTATTCTAACCCATGCATCCCTATATCCTTTAAGCTCGTAGTGAGCGCAACTATCCCTGTTGCTTCCTGCTCTTCTGGTGTTATTACTATTGCACCGGCGACGAAAAAGAATTCGCAAGTTGCAATCACGATGGTATAAAAAAAATATAATGGCACGCCATTGTTGCATGCACCGTGACCAAAAGGTGACGGGGTTTAAATGGGATCGCAAGAAAAAGATAGAGGACCTGTTTAAGCAACGTTACACACTCACGGACACATAAATACAGGTGATTAGGACCTACAGCTTGAAGGCAGAGCAGAGCGACACAGCTCAATGTATAAACCTCAACAACTCCTATTTTTGGCTCATTAAGCAGCGCACGTATGACTTAGTTAAGGGCGTGTGTCGGAAAAGCTGTACTTCTTATACATTGCAAGGCTAGTTTGACCTTAAAAGGAGGTAATCTGAAAAGGCAGCCTCGTGCCAGCTTGAAGAATTGAGACTAAGTGAGAAAAAAAGAGACTACGCGTAAGCTCTCTGGGTTGGAAAACCTTGCTCTCACCTTTAACGGGCTTCGTCTTGCCCCCACTGCTGCTCTCGGTGGTGGCACCATCTGACTCGCCGGGTTTGGCGGTGGAGTTTCTGTTGTCCGGCGGAATAGGACATCCAGGGCCGCAGTTTCCCCACTTATTCTGTCCCCCCACGTGGTGCCCCGAGTCGTCGACGAAGGTCGAGCACCATGCCTTGTGCTCCGTGAGATGGGCCAGGTCCCAAGTGCACTCAAAGTAGACGACGCCGTTGAACTTGAACGGGAAGATGCACGGCTTGTTAGCTGCTGCGCCGCCACTCGTCACGCAGACCGTTTCTGTGAAGAGAAATACTTTTGGTAGGTACATTTCATACTTAGGGATTAGCTAAGGGAAGAAAGGTTCATGGTGCGTTGTGCCCATCCATGCACAAGCCAGGGTGGAAGTCAGATTCACATTAGTACGTGGTACTAACAAAGCATGAAGACTGGAACGCACATGAAGAGAGGTGTTTACAAATGAGAGTGGACGTATTCGTTTTGGCGTAAATAACTTCATACAAGAGCGTTTTAGTGAACAAAGAGGGACGGGGAAGTTGGTCTTTTTCCAGGAGGACGTGGCCTGAGGCCGAGAGTAAAAAAACCCACCAAGAATTGAAAAAGAAAGAAAAATTCTGCCACACACTGTGAAAAATATCTATATCTTCATCATAGCCTTTCTCTGACGTCCGTAACGCATCGTGCGATATTCCTGGTCTTGAAGAACAGCTACGTACCCTCCGCTATGCCCGCGAGTTATGTGGCGCATGCACAATAATGGGTGGTTTGGCAATGACGACGAGAAGGTTAAGGAAAAGGAAATGCGGGAAGGTTGTGCTGCTAATGAAAGAAAGGATTCACTGCCCGTACATACGGCACACGCACTGTTTTCAATGTAGTTGTACGTGCTGCTGCACATGCCGCGCATGCTGCAGTTGTGACGGACGGACGTACCGTGGTAAAGGCTTGTGCAGAAGGAAACGTGCATCTTTCGTACATAAAAGACTTGTGCATCTGTGTGCACACGTCTGTCCGGCGTGATGCTGGGCATGGTGCTGGGGCCATCCGCAGGGAGGTCACACCCCGTCTCCATCCTGCCAACAAGGGGCGAGGCCCGAAAAATGGGTTCATCTGGTCAAACTTGCGTTGTAAAAGTTGCCTTTGGAGGGTAGGAGGGCCCTCCTGAGAGGGGTACCCACCCCAGAGAGGCAGGGGGTCAATTCGGTGCATGGATTCAAAAGAAGCGCAGTCTCAATAGGACTTCTTGAGGTCCCACAGTAGGAAAGGGTGACCGTCAAAGGGGAAGTCAACGGGGACAGAATGTGGGCCGAAGGCCTGCAGTAAAGTAGTTCCGCAGGAACTACAAGATAACCCGGCCTCAGGGCGAGTTATCTTGCTAGTAAATATATGTAGCTCAAGAGTTGTATACGTAGGTGTGTGCGAGTGGAGGGAAAGAGAAGAGTATGTAGACGTTAGCTGTAAAGTGATCAGGTAGGCTAGAAGACACCATGATGAATAACCCGACACAGCTTGATCAATAGGACAACAACACTTTTCGTAGGCCTTACCCGCTTCTTTCTTTTTCTCGGCCCCGGCTAGCGCGATGAAAGCGGCAGCAAATGCGACGGTGACCACCAAGGAGCGGCTGGCGTTGCTGCTGGTCCCGCCGAACATGTTGGCAATGGCAGACGGACGGCGACAGCGGCGAGAGACGCCGCGATTCGCCGTTCTTGGAGTAGGAAGCCCCCGTTCACCACCGCCGGCCAGGCATCTCACGTGAGGCCGACTCTTGAAACTACACTCTTTTAAGTACCGGACGCGTAGCTGAGGAGAATTGATGAGACACTCGATTTCTTTTTTTTTCCGTTTCGTTTTAGCACGCTTCACTACTTATAAACTTTCGGGTTGAGGGGGGGGGGACCTTAACGCCGCCTGCTGGCTGCGCTTCTTTTCTTTTGCTTTTTTGTTGCACTCACTAGTACTCATTCGCTTACAGCCACTCAGTTACTAGTCTAATATTTCGTAGTTGTGCTGTGCCAGTTCACTAGTCACTACCGTCCTCTGCCAGTGCCCGGCGCATACACACACACGCGCGCGTGCACGAGGGGAAAATGTCTCTCGCTCTCCATGTACGCGCAGTCAGGGCTGCAGCCGCAGCCGCCGCTGCTGCTGCCGCCGGGCAGCCGGCCGCTGGCGCCTCCGGGCCGGCAAGACAGGTAGGTGCCTTAGTAGAACAGGTACACAGGGCAAGTCTGCAGGCGACGATACACAGTACTCGTAGAGAAAGGAGCCGCGTTCTGTCAGAGGAATGAGGAGGGAGACTTCCAGAACTCGCTGCTGCTACTGCAGCCGCCGCAGCCGCCGCCGCGGCCACGCAGGTGCCTTCCCCCCCCCCTCCCCTCCTCCCTCCTGCAATGGCAGACCCCTAATGACTGCCAAACGCACACCTTCCCAACCATTGCCAAGCACAGAGCATGAGTGCAAATGAATCTAAAATAAGTTTGTATCGACGCACAATACACATGTACGAACCACTGACGAGCATTCCATTTTGGCGGTTGTTGGATCGAAGACGAGGTCTGTCGTAGAATATGGCCATTGCTCTGAGCAAAGCATTTCTCCTCACCTGTAGAGCGAATGCGCGGCGTGCACTGTGTGGAGGGAGGGATGGAGGCGCGGAATTGAGCGAGTGCTTGGTGGTACCACTCTGTGCGAGCCTCTCTGGACTCTCTCGTGACAGCCGAAAAGATAAGACGAAGCAGTCGGTCTGATGTTCGGGCGCTGCATAAGGATGCGCGCGTGTCACGTGCAAACAGCTGGCGAGCGGAAGATGTAAAGAAAAAGCATGTCCGAATATTGTTCGGCGAGCTGAGGAGATTATTTCAGCAAAGGCAGCGGGTGGGAGGACGGAGGAAATGAGTGGCCCCTGCATTCAAACTTTATTCATTCATCTCAGTATTGCACTGTAAGTCATGTTTCACTCTTAGAAACCCAGTACCTACGTACTGCCTGAGAGGGGGGGGTAGGAAGTGGTGGGAACATGTGGGTCATGATGACTCTTGAAAAAGAGTCACACCCATGGTACTGGAGGAACTACGAACAGAAGAACTGTGAATCTCGTGGGTAACACAAAAACACGTGCATTCGTTCCCACAAGAGGGGGTTGGAGCGTGACAATGCCCAGTGAATTTGAGGTTAGCATGTGTGCGCTCCTTGTGGATGAACTTTCCGATCGACCCTTATTACGCTTAGCAATCACCACCTGTCATTTCCTTCGCTGTCAGCAATACATATGTACGAGCGGAGGCGAACGGATTGTCATATACAGGAGGAGTACGAGTCCAGGTAGAACAAGTGCAAGTCTCATTGAAGATGGCCGACCCCACCAACGTCTTCTTCTTTCTGGACGTGTTGCTACAAACAGTTTCTAGTTTGGAAACACCTGGATTTCACGTGCTGGTGCTTGTGATCTACAGTAAATCGAAAGCAATCTTGGCATTGTCAGGAGAGCGTGAATATCGAAATGTACTTGGCACAGCTTGATGAGTAGTTTGGCATTGATGCAGTGCCAGATATGAGCTCCCCTTTCCTAAAGTGACCGCCCTCCCCAGGAAGCATGACCTCAATTCTGGGACCTGAAGGCCTTGCATGACTTGATGGTGGACTCAGGAGCCATGGCACTCCACTCCTTCTCCATGGGTGGGACCTTCAGCTCATCACCCACATTTTTGTGGGACAGCTTCCAGGACTTCCTCTCCACGATGCTCCAGATGGCGCAATCCAATGTTGACAAGTCTGCGGATGACGCTGGCCACTCTGTGGTTCGCCACAACTAAGCCAAGTTGGCTTCGCCCGGAGCAGATCAGAGACGCGCTGCCTCCATCCTCATTGTTGCTCTTTGCAGCTCGGTGTTTACTTCACGAGAAGTGTTCAGGGTTCATAAACCTGATTTCTTGTTTACAAAACATGGCAAAATATGAAGGATGCGAAAAGACACTTTCGACTCAATGCACCGCGCTGGATGTTCTCGTTGTTGGGAAATTACAGCAGATAAGCAATCTCATTACTTCACTTCCAGCAAGCGCAAAGTTTTCTCTCACTCACGTCTTAATTTGTCGCTCACGTAGAACGTCAGCAATTTCGTAACTTGTTCTCTTCTGTAAGGTAGAGAAGGTGAAGAGGCAGGAACAAAACGAGGTTCGGCGTTCTCTTTCCCTCCTTCTTGCGTCTTCATCGTCTTTGCCGAGTGTGCCTTCACCCTGGACAAGGCGGCCGACGTCACCTTGGGCAAAATTTGACCGCGTACATACCATTACTTCTTCCTCGGCTTTGAGGTCAACGAAGTTGTGAGGACATTCGAAACACCGCGGTCCCAATCACAGGTTGCAAGTTAAATCCTTTTAACTTGTCCAGCAGCACTCATGATGTGGAGGAAAGCCACGCATGTCCGATCCAGTCCAGGCAAATGCACGCACGCTTGAACGCACGCACGTACGTACAGTACGATCCGAGTACACAATGCCACTCTCCAAATGTAGGTTCTTCAGCGTGACGATGCATCGCGTGTCAAAGTGTACCCCGAGTGTGTTTTATGCGATCATGTTGATACAGGTTAGGTAACACATGTGAGTATTGCTTTGGGACCTCTCTTCATTCGGCAGCCAACAATAGCTGATGAAAAAAGGCACCGGATACGCTTAAAAATGTGACCGCGTCGGGTTGCTAAGGCGCTTACCTTTATTGTGCGTGAGAAAACAGAACGAAAGTGTTGACTCTGAATGTGCGAGCGAAGGTGAAAAATTCTCTTAAACTCTAAAATTCTTCAAAGTTGTGTTTGCCGCAACACGAACAATACGACACATTTACACCGGAATTACCTCGTTGCTGAGCGAACTACGCTCTACTTGAATACGTTACCTCTGTACAATATCCAAAATTAACCGACGTCACGATATTCGATACGATAGGTCACATGCATCATACATCATCAAGCCAATAATTTTGCTGATATTTCATATATTGCACAGAGTCAAGTACACTTACTCCAACTTCTTTAGGTTTTCCTGCCTTCTTCATGCTCTCTGTGTCGCGGCCCATTCGGCCCATGGGCAGCTTCCCAGCATCATCGCATGTTGTATTGTGGTCACTGGACAGAAAATAGCCCTACGGGGTTTTCAGTTCCCATCTAGCAGAGAACGAAACTTCATGACAGAAGTTGGGGGTGCCGATCATATTTGTATTGTACAAGAAATTGGACTTATTACTCAATCGCTGGAATTATTTTCGTTTCCCCACCAGCTTCTACATAAAAACATAGGATAGGAATGTCAACTCGTTTCATCCCTTAGTCATCCCTGAAATTTTGGTCAAGATCGGCCCACTGGTTTCTTAGATCTGGGTGGTGACGGACAACAGACGAACAGACGCACCGAAGCTCCATCATTTTTAGATGGCATCGCGATATTCGATACTCTGAGGTATTTTGCAAAAACCTCGAGATGTTCGATAAAGATATGACATATCGCACAGTCTTAGAAGACGTACCTGTATCGTACTGTGTGGATCACCAATTGCTCCTGTATGGGGACGTGGAAGTGTAACCGGTTCCCACCTGGGAATTTCCAGGTGCAGCCATATTGTTGTCACAGACCTTATGAGAAGTTTTCGGGCGAAAGAAAAGAAGAAAAAAGTGCACAAACTACGACTTATCGGATGCTGTAAGATGTTTATTTTCAGAGCACATCTCCTCTTATCACATTTGCGTTTCCCAGCCGAATTCCCCATTATTGGCCGTAGAGACACATTTGCAAGAAAAGGAGGGGAAAGAAAAATTCATGGTTTTTTTGCCAACATTCCGTGCAAAGCAAGAGATGAGAGAATGGAGAGCAACAGTTTTATGCACTTAACGCCCTCGTCTCTAGCACATAACCAACAATATATAACAGAAGAGTAATCGATGAAATGGAATGCCTTGCGTTGGATGCTCATTAACAGAAGGGATAACATGAATGGAAGTGGTCGACATACATTGCATACGTACATTATATCAATCGACTTCATGTATGACGGAGTAGTTATGCCTATATGGCTGTAAGACAGTAACACATAATTTACAGCTCATAAGCTTCATATTTCGGTGTAACAGCGAATGTCTGTAAAGTGTCTTTCTGCATGTATGTAAGTAGCGTGTGCGTCTCGGGCAAAGTGTGTACACATTTCGTCCGCTCTGAGGTACAGTTTATAACTCTTTTTACATAGGTTTTTAGTTTTTTCTTTCTTTGGGTAGAAGTTTCTTTAGGGAGATTTGAAAGATCACAGAGTGTATATGTATGTATTGGATGAACTTCTTCACTTGAATATCTTCGGTGCGTAGTACCAGACTCTGAAGAAGTATTCGTCCCTCCTGAGCAGGGAGGACGTGGCGTAGGAACTGAGCGACGCGTCCATGTTTGCTTCCCGCATCCATGATGACGTCTCCGTCGTGCTGAAGCTCAGGGAAGGGGTCTCGTCTCTGCGAGGGTCAGCGGCAGCCTCTTCTTCGGCATAATCTGCACAGTGTGTCAGGTTTAAATCTCATGTAGGAATATACGTTTAGTTGTTAGACTCACCTGGCGGCCTGACGACTCTAAATGGATCATCGTTCTCCAGCGGTTCACTGAAGCCGATCTCATTCTTGGCGAAGATTCGAATGAAGTACTCGTGACCCTCCTGGAGAAAAACGGGAGAAGGAACAGGTTGAGTTCAGGTACCAAAGAACCTACGTATTCACAGTTAGGGCTCATAAAGCGTGCACTTTTCAAAACCTTTTCATACATGGAGCATTTTACTCCCAGTTTTTTGCCACAAAGATATCAAATAGGAGGTTTCATCCGTCGCCACTGAACCAAGTCGGCCGTGACCCCTACCCCCCCAAGGCAACAGAAGTACCCTACCATCGATGGCCAAGATAACATCCTTTACATATCTACTTAAAAAGTCAATAATGCTTAGTTTGGCCTCATGAAATATACTAACACGCATTGATATATCAAGCCTGAGTCTCGCCTCGTGCACGGCACATGTTATTGGTACCCATCACCTCAAAAGTTCTTCACATACCGCGAGGTCTTGAACCTTGAGCTTCTGAATGTCAGGTGCGACGCGTCCCACTTCCATCCACATCTGCCTCCTGGCATCCCTGACGGCAATTTTGTAACCCTCCAGCGGAGCGCCACCGTCGCTTTCAGGTGCGCCCCATTCAACCTGGATTGCGTGAGGGCCGATCGGGGTTACCTCCAGCGGGGCCGTTGGGGCCGACGGAGGACCTAAAGGATGGGCGACACACATATGATTATGAATACTTACGTCGCATAGGTCCGTACTAGGGTATGGTCAGACGTCCATGCAAGCAAAAGTATCTCGAGCTGAAGTTAACCTACGTGCATGCGTCCGAAGTCCGACTCTGGGAGTCTCTGCAGGCTCTCCGGACCCCACCTCGTTCTCGGCCGACACCCTAAACTTATACTCGCTTCTCTCCTTCAGGTTCTCGACGACAAAGAGCGTGACTGTGGAGTCAAGAGTAGCAGCTCGCTCCCAAGGCCCGCGAGCTGAGGAGCGCTGCTTCTCGACGATGTAACCCGTCAGCTCCACTCCGCCAGTGTTAGACGGCGGACTCCACTGCAGTGTGACGCTGCGGCTCGTCACGTCCGTCACCTAAGACGATTATTACATCTAGAAGTGTAAGGTGCCCTTCTCCTCCTCGCCTTACTTGAACAGATGGCTTTCCAGGGAGGCTCTTGGGCTTGGCCTTCTGCGCGGTAGATACGGTCTCCTCGATGATGAAAGGCTCGCTGTGTCCGACTGCGTTGGTCGCGATTATGCGGAAGTTGTAGGCTGCATTCTTCTTCAACCCTCGGATCTCCATTAAGCATTGATCACTGGCACCCACTTGCTTCCATGACTTCTTGCCGACCTGGAAGTGGGACCAAAGCTCTCTAAGATAACGTTCTTTTTCGAATTATGTTGTATTGGATAGTCTCACCTCATGAAGCTGCTTGACAGAATTATTGACAGAACAGCGGGTAAAAGTCAACTTGTCTTTTGTAGTCTTGAATACTTCATCATATTTAGACTTTGCATGACGCTTCAGTTGATTAGAACACATAATGTACAAAAACACATGTACACGTAGCTTCAGCTGTTGGAGTGCGCACAGACCAAACATTGATCACTCGTGAGAAGTAAATTCAGTAGTCCATGTAACTGCGGCGATATTGTATGTACAAGGTATTAATAAAAGTTAAAGGTTATTACCGCTTTACTGACCTCTCTCCGCTCCACAATGTACTGGATGATCGGTGCACCGCCGTCGGTCTCTGGCGAGCGCCACCTCAACTCCATGGTGGCGGCGGCGGCTGTGTCCGAGACGTCGGAGCTCGCGCCCACAGCCGCCCGCCAGTCGACTGAGGCAGGACCTCTTGGCGGAGCTGGTTTGTCTGGAGGAGAAGAGGGGGACTTGAAAATGAGCAGGGCCGGAGCCTTGAAAAAGAGTGCCAAGAGAAGCGCCACCACACCTCGCACGCATGCGCAGAACAGCGAGCTGAGGGAAGAGCGCATCCTTGCATACTAATCATTCAAAAAGTCAATCCCGCAGAAGGTGAGGAAGTTGCAATTGGTGGCTGGCGGCGGCAACGGCGACGGCAACAGCGACGGTGCCCAGTACAAGACCGGCCAGAGGAAAGAGAGAAATTTTGCGTAAACGAAATGCTGCTCACTTCTTCACTTTTTACTATTCGCAGCATTACAAACTCCACTGCTCTGACTTTCTGTGTTTACATTGGCGTTCCACGCTCCAGCTACTTATTGGCGCGCGCATAAACGCGAGGAGTGCTCGGGTGAGTGTTTCGGGCATGCATTCCAGCATGTGTGCATGAGAGAGGGAGCCACCTCGGTACATACGGTACATATGGTACATACGGCACATACGGTACATGACGGGCCCAGCGGCAGACGCGCTTCTCCCCTCTTAACTGACTGCCGGAAACATCAGAGTGAAGTAAAAGCTCGATCGCGTATGCACACGGGGACCAAACACGAGTACATATTGAACGTTCATGTAAATGCCAGGAAAAGCAGGACAAGCACATAATGTACCGTGAGAGGTGACCTTTCTCTCATTCCTGCTCAGCTGTGCTGGCGAGAATGGGAGTAAATTTAAGCGGGGGACCTCGGCCAGACCTTCTGCACATGTACGTAAATCATGCTCATGTGGCTGTGGCAGCGCACAGTAGCGCATGTGATGCTCGTCAACACTTACCTTTTATGCTGAGGGTGAAACTGACACTGACTTCAGACACCGAGTTCCTCAGCCGAACGGTGTAGACTCCACAGTCCTGGTTCTCCACCTGCTTGATGGTGATGCTGGCGTGTCTCCGACTCGTCGTTATTGAAAACTGAAATAGGAGAAAGAATAGGGTGTTTGATAGGAAGTATAGAAAAGTCTCTTATTCTTACTGAGTATGTACGTTTCAGCGTCAGGATATATGCTTCTCCTTCAGTGCTTTCCTCACCTTGTCTGACTGCTTGACGGTCTTGCCCTCAAAGCTCCACTCAGCCTTTGGCGTTTGCAGTGCCTCCTTCACAAATGGCACTTCAAACGTGACGTCCTGTCCTTTGGTAGCGATGCGCTCTCTGGAATCAACCTTGCTGTCGTCGATGGTAATGGGTTCGTCCCCGCCGGTAAGCTCAAGTTCTGTTGAGGCGCGCACGTTCTCGGCGCGGCATTCGTAAGAGCCCAAATCCGTAGCGCAAGCGCCCCGGATGATCAAAGTGTGACTGTGTCCTGACGTCTCCAGGGAGAACTTGGAGGAAGGCTTGGTAATGGATTGATTGTCTCTGGATGTGAATAGATAACGAGTGAGCTCACATTCATCTGGAAATGCAGCCATAGGTATCCTTACTTGAGCCAGGAGACTTTGACCTTGTCCTTTGATAGCTTCGCTTCAATTCTGACATCCTTCCCGTGTTCTCCAACCACTTTTGAACCGGGCCATTCCTCGAAGCTTACAATAGGTTCCTCTACTTCCAAGCGAGCGGAGCATCTGCAAAGCATTGTATATGTCAGCAGAGAACAATATTTTCATTCATGATCAACAATCCCAGAAATTGTATTATCATCTTTTGGCGCACCTTGCCCCACCGGGCACGGTGCAAGCGTACTCGCCGGCGTCAGCCGTGCCGACCCCGTCAATTTCCAGTCGTTGTTTCTTGCCATCGATGCTTAGTCTGACGCGGCTGGAGAAGTCTAGTTCAACACCACTGCCCCCTCCAGCAATCTCGCGGTACCACTTGGTGACGGCGTCGCCCTTGCTCAGTTCGATCTCAAAGACGGCGCGGTCACCAGCTGTCGCTCGAGTGTCCGATAGGCGGCGAACAAATTCAGGTGGCTTTTCTGTCATGCAAAAAAATCACCAGCAATGACATCATTTTAAGGCTACGGTATAACTTAGTGAGGATGTTCAGCAGATTTCTGCACACGCATTCGTGGGGGAGCCCTAGCTTGCTCCATCTGTACGGCTCTTTTTGTGATACTCACCTACGACTGTGAGCTCGCAGGACGACTCCTGGTCACCAACTGCGGCTATGTATTCCCCTTCGTGATGCACGGTGGCATTTTCTATAACGATTGCGTGTCTGCGGCCTGCGTGCTCAATGCGAACGCCAGCTTCGCCATCCAGATTTTGGCCATCTCTCTGCCAAGTCACGGCTGCGCTCTCACTGGAGATTTCGAGCCACAACTCCACACGACTCCCTTCCTTTACCTCGACGTCCTGGAGACGTTGGAGAAACTCCACACCCTCACCTAAATGAATGAATTAGGACTTCCTTTTCTCAGTCTCCACTGGGGAAACTCACCTTGCACGCACAGATTGGCAGACGTTTGCGCGCTGCCAGCCTCATTTTCAGCCCTCAGTGTGTACACGCCGTCATCAGCCTGCGTCGCCATGCCTATTGTCACCGAGTGCAGTCCCTCTTCTCCGCGGTCTGATATCTGTGGCCCACTCAGCGGTTGACCATCTAGCAACCAAGTGACAGTCGGCGTCGGCGACCCAGTTATAGTCGCTTGCAGTGTCACTGAGTCGCCCAGTCGGCACACTGTTGGCGTCAATGGCTTTATGACCTCAGGAGGCGTCTTGATTTTCACTGTCTTCTTCTTTTTGGGCTTCTTCTCGCTAACGACGGCAGCTGGCTCAGTGACGTTAAGGACGAGCGCGTTGGTGGCCTCGCCCTCGCGGTTGGCTGCACATACTTCATAGGTACCCTCGTCGTCTCGACATACGTCTGAGATCCGAACCATGCTACAATACATGTGCATGTCTGCCTGATGGACCACAGAAATACGAGACGATTCCTCCAAAGGTTTTCGGTCCTTGAACCAATGAACCTATTTGGAATTTAGAGTTACATGGCTGAAATAAGCACAATTGTAAAGTCGTTCGTTATACGCGTACTTCAGCCTCGGGAATTGCAACAAATCTGCACTCGAGCTCTGCCGTTGTTCCAACCTCAGCAGTCTTGACAGTCGGACGCTGCGCAAAGGTAGGCGGGATGCCTTCTACGATGTCGGCCAGTGATGACTCCCTGAAAATGCGGTACATGATGAGCGTAAATACATTTAACGATATCTGAAGCACGTGAAGAAAATTGTAAGAGGCATATTCTAGTGGTACGTGGTGTCTAGCTCTTACTTGGACACACTCTTTCTATCGTGCTTCTCCGACCCATGATCACTGAGAGGATGTTCGACCACCAACTCCGCCGATGAGGAGGCAAAACCCACGTAGTTCTTGGCGACACAGGTGAAAGTTCCGGCGTCCTCAGGGAACACCTTTGAAAGAAAGTGAAATAAGCCAACTTCGCTACCACGCACCTGTCGTGTCCCTACACGTCTACACGTACTGTGTGTGTCACAAAAATGTCCGACGACTCCTTTCTTACAGTCCCTATGACCGCCAATTACGGGCCAATAGTGATTTCAACTCGCGACAGCAAGGGTAAGTCGTACTTACAGAAGGAATCTGCGTTCTTGCTTCCACTACTGTGGACACTACATAAATCATGCATGATTGCATATGCATATGTGAATGCGCAAAACAGAAAATGCTTTTCCTCGCACTGGACAAACTTGATGGATTCACCCAATGGGTCCTAGAGGCTGCTCACCTCCTTGATGACAAGTGTTGCTCTATTATCGTCATCGTAGAAGACTTGGAAATCCGGCGAGGGCTTGATGATTGCAGTCTGTCTAAACCAAGTTATCTGCGGCCTCGGATGTCCCTCCACCCGACAGGCAAATTCTGCGGGACTTCCGTCTGGCGCAGACTGCGGAGACACCTTTTCTACAATGCGGGGAGGGAGTGGATGCTCCCCTGGCTTCGGTTCTGCAAGTGGAAGATGACCTTACAGTGTTTGCGGCGCGCGTCGGCAGTCCTGACTCCTTTCGTCGAGATTTCACTGTATGGAGGGAATACGATTGAAGTACGACGAACTTACTGTCAAAGACCGGGAGCTTTTCGATCTTTTCGACGAGCTTCTTCTGCACGTAAAGTGTGTAGGTCATCTCGTCCTTCAGGTACTGCGCCGGCACCCAACCGGCCTCTTCGGTGAGGTGCTTTCTCACGTACCACCAGTCCTCGTTGTTCCACTCCAGCACATACACTCGCTCTCCCTCAACAAGGTTCATCGCCTCGCCAGTTTCGCTCACAAACGTGGCTAGAGCGAAGAACGCGTCGCCTTCCTTGATCTCTGGTGCAGGTGGTGACGCCGGAGCTGGAGGTGACAAAGAAATCAAGGGTGAAGTCTTCTATGATGCCTTCCATGCTGGGAGGAAAGATGCTTGAAGTCTTCCAGATATAGTATCTGCGCTGTGTGAATCATTAAAAGTTCTCCGGCGTACAACATGGACTGTTGGAAAATGTAACAAGGAGATGATTGTTATTGCACTCATAAGGCTAAGCAGTGACCTTTTGGCTGCTCTATGCTGTGCTTTTCTTTTCTTTCTCTTCCGAACAGGAGTGCAAAAAAGGTGCACTCTGCGAGCTAAAACAATGCAATTTTCCATACCTGCGACGACTTCTTGTTGCTCATCTACACAATGCAGGGCCCCGACCTGGGTTACTGGTTGGACAGCGTGGATAGTGATGAGATCAGCCTTCTGCTGTGTCACTCCAATTGCGCTAGCCAAATCCTCAGCTGTCGCTGAACCAGAGATTTCAGCAGACATCTGACTGAGCTGTTGGAAAGAAACAATCTTCAGTATTTAGCCCAAAGCTGTACCTCCTCAAGAGCGCGTAACTGTTACTTCATCTTAAGTACTATTATTTGGAGACTAAGCCTTCTTACATGAGCTGTTCTGACCTCCTTGGACTGGTGCACCAATTGTGCGTACTTCTCCTGGGCATCCTGTGGTGTGATGTCCTCAGGTTGAAAGTTGGTGATGATCTCATCAGTGTTGTAAGACTCATTCACAGCCAACACGGTCAGAAGGGCCTTCAGGCCGATATTGCTCAGGTCGGGACACTCGGACGTGGACTCCTCAGCCAACACCTGGTTGATTACTGCGCTCTGACCGCCTCTCTGCACCGCATCAATGAGCGCCATCTGGGACTCCATGGTTTCCAATGCAGGAAATTCGTGCGCGTTATAGGCCGCATTCACCTCGCTGACTTTAGCGCCGCGTTTCAGGCGGAACGTGATGTCCTCGAGCTCCTTCATGGGACTCAGGGACTTGGCTTTCTGCAGTGGAGGAAGATAACAAGGATGAACAAGATCTGCAGCCTTGTGACCACCACTCTAGAGTGTGTCCCTCACGATGGGATTACCTGAATTTCCTCTGCTTTGGCTCCCTCTTCGAACACCTCCTCGGAAACTTTCTGCTCAGTGATAGCTCGTTCCTTCTTCTTCTTCTTCTTTGACACCTTCTTCTGCTCCTTCTCTTCTTCTACAGGCAGTGCTTCATCCAATGGTTTCAACTCCAGACTTTCGTCATCATCTCTGGAAACCTTGGGAGCTTTTTCTTTCTCTTCAGTCGGAACCTCTTTCAGGGTGACAGTCTCCAGTTGGGCACTTTCGATCTCGCGCTGTACCTGTGTCGTTGGCTTTAGCATAGCCTTGAGGTCCTCACGCTGGGAGAGTAGGGAAAAGTTTTAACAACTAATAGAATAATTATCAAGCACACATTAACAAAAGAAAACCCTAACAAGAGATTGAAAGAGATGATTGAAACATAAAGTAGGAGCCACAGGTGACAAGTATGTAAGTGGATGACGGAGGGACGGACAATCGCAGGTGCCTTTTGAGAAAGAGTTAAATAGAGAAAATGACGCTAGAGAGCATGGAAATAGGAAGTAGGCATGTCCGGGGCCTGCTGGACAGACTGGACAGAATTCCCTACGGGCCGTACAGCCCTTTGCCCACACACGAAGCACTTGGCGAAATCTCAGAATGTCATCTGTAGTGATTCGCAGGACACCACTTTCTGTAGGATTGTGCATGCTTATAGGCCCCGCGCAGTCCCTGGGGGTGATTCCTTTGGAAAAATTGCGAAAAGGATGTCGCTCCTGACGGCTACGTACACGGTATGCACAACAGGTGAATCTAAGATACCGGTGTATGATGCTGAAGGTACCTATGTATGTTGTGCTTAAAATGAATGTACAACGTGTACGAAGGAGCCGTTGGAACATCACTTGGTGCATGAGCGAGGCAATGTAATACGTACAATACGGTACTGAGCACGCATACGTGCATAACCAAATGGAGAAACAATACGCGCAGAAAGGTAAAAAAATCCATCCGGTATGCCTGTAACAGCTGAACGTGCAAAAATATTTAGTGTGAAGTGCGTAACCAACACTCAGAGACTCATGTAATAATGAGACTCGTACTCAGCAAATATGTGTAATCCACGTTTTTCTGCATAGCCGTTTGGAACAGGCTCGTGAAAAATGTCCAGATGTCTACTCGGTGCATCTTCTTAAGTAATGTGTCAATAAAATGGCGTCTTTTTTTCAAAAAGGTTCGTAGTGAAGGTATATTCTGATTGGACATTTAATTTGTGAGTTTTTAAAGGTAGAGAGTCCGTCAGTGAAGCGTACGCGTCATAATGAATAGCAAGGAAACTGCAACCGATGTCTTTCTGTTGAGTCCTTTTGAGGTCGTATGTTAAGTACGCATAGCAAGAGGTGGGGGTGGGGTGGGGGTCTCATTGTGGAGTTCGTGGGCGTCTTGGATTTAGCATTGATGCTCGCCTTAAGTTGGTAATGAATAAAGTTCATGCCGGCATGCGTTGTAAGACTCGGGTGCAAGGTGTAAGATTGAAATATAATAGCTAGAGTACAGTGCATGCACGTTTGCCTTAAAAACGAACGTGTAGTATCGACCACGCTACTTCGATCAATATAGGATAGGGTTCCATGCAGCATGCATATGATAGCTTTACCTTTTCTGCGCTTTTGTCTTTCTGCTTTTTGACCTTCTTTGTCTTCTTCAGTAGCGTCTTAGCACCAGTGATCTCTACTGGTTCTTCCTCCTTTATTTCAGGGGCCTTCTGGGGCTTAGATTCTATCTTTTGGGCCTTTTCAAGCAATTTCTCGTCAACTTCCCCCTTGTCCTCCTTGGAAGAAACGCTCTCACTCCGGATATCGCCGACAGGTGCTTGAGTGACCTTGACTTCGGATGCCGCGTCAGATCGTTCACGTACTCTTTCATCCTCTTCGGGAATCTCAGGAGCTTCTGCAACGTCCTTTATCTCAGTAGGCGATTGTGGCTCCGGGCTTTTTTCGTCTATTTTTTCCTCGACTGAGATCTCTGGGATGGGAATTCCCTTGCTCTCCTGTGCAGGCGTTTCGTCGCTTGGTGTCTCTATGAAAGGCACCTTTACGCTCCCACTGGCAGGAAGGTCCTCTTCGGCAGGCATTTCCACTATGTACTCTTCCACGTCATCCCCACGAGGAACGTCCTCGTCACTTGCAACTTCGACCACAGCAGCTTTAGCTATTTCTTCTGGAGAAATATCTTCACCTGGCATTTCTACTATGGGAGTTTTAGTTACTGGCTTCGAGGAGAGTTCTGTAGTCGGCGAGACCATCCCTTCAGTATGCGTTTCCTCTAATTCTTTAATTTCTGTGACTGCGCCGTCATCTCCCGACTTTTTCACCTTGACCTTTTTGATCTTGATTTTTTTCACCTTGACCTTTTCCTCGGTCCCTGCTTGTTCCCTTACGACCGGTGGCTCTGCCGGAGCGTCAGAAATGGAAGTTTTCTGAGGTTCCTCCACGGCCTTTGGCTCTAACACAGAGGTGGTTGCCTCCTTGGTCTCCTTTTGCTTCTTAACCTTGATCTTCTTCACTTTCTTCTTGATCTGAGTTGGCTCCTGTGATTCAAGGAGCAACTCTGACACTTCTTGCTCTCTTGACTCTGCTGTGGCGTCCTGCTGAAGTATTTGCTCTAATTCCCTTATGCCTGAAACAAGCTGCTCCTTGCTTGCTTTTGGTGCTTTCTCCTCCTCTATGACTTCAGTATCTTGAACAGGAGCAGAAATGTCCTCCTTCGGCTGCTGTGAAATGCTGTCAGATGCTTCTTCTGTCCCTCTGTTCAATTGCTCTTTTTCCAGTGCTTCCGTTTCCTCCGAAGCTGTGGCATCTTCTGAAGATCGGAGCTCAGGTTGAGAAGCTTCTTCGTGCAGTTTTACGTCTGGCAATTCTTTGCGGGTCTCTGAAACTGTGGTGTCTTCAACGATTGGAGACTCGGTCTCAGGCAGCTCTGGTTCGAGCGATTTATCTGGAGCTGTGGCTTCTCCAGATACTGCGTCCTTAGGGACATCAATGAGCGGTACATCAGATTTCTTCGATTCAGGTTCCGAAGGCGGAGAAAGCTCTGTTTGCGCAACTCTCACATCCTTTTCTAGCTTTGGTTCTTGTGAAACCTTCTGTGTAGAACTTTCGCTGTCACTAACTTTCACGGGCTCCTTATCTTCGGGCTTTTTCTTCTTTTTCACAATTTTCTTAATCTTTTCCTTTCCTTTCTTTGGCGTCTGTGCTTTATCTGTTTCAATCTTTTGATATGTTGATTGAGGAACTTCTGCATCACCAGATATCTGCTCTGACAGAACAGATTTATCCGCAAGCTCAACTGATGGGGGATGAAGTACGTCTTTGGTGGCAGGAGGTGCCTCTTCTGTCTCACTGGACTCCGCCGCCAAAGATGGAGTAATCGATGCCATTTCTGCGTCGCTCTTCTCTTTCACGTCGGGTTCTTCATCTAGTTGTTTGGGAGCCGTAACTTCTGTTGAGGCCTCTGGAGCTACAGGTTTTTGATCTTTTGATTCTCGCACATCAACCACTTCAGCCGTTGGAGCTTCTCTAGCTGCAGTTTCGGCGACGTCGGTTTTACCATCGAGTGATCTGTCGATTCCTTCCCCTGAAATGGGTTGTTCATCGGCAGGCGCTGGATGCAGTTCTCGCTTTCCCTCGACCACGTCGGTGGTAAGTTTGTCGTCTGGAGTCTGCTCAGGCTCGTCACGTGTCAGTTCAGCTACGCCGCTGTCATCACCAGCTTCTATGGTTTCCGGTTCTGGTAGTTTGACCTCACCAGTGCCAGATTTGGGCGGACTTGAAGTAAGAGTATCTTCTGGTACTTTCTTCTTCTTCTTGACGACTTTCTTTGTCTTCGTTTTCTTTTCCTGCGCAGGAGTGGCGTCTTTTCTCTCCGGCGTCTTTTCCGACATGTCAACTGTTACCTGCTCTTTAGGTGACGAAGCTCTGGGCTCAACTTGCTGGAGAGCATCTGCTTCGTCTCTGACACCACTCACAAATGCAATTTCACGGAGACCGGGAGTAAGTCCAGCATCACCTTCCTCAGGAGACTTTGCTTGACTTTTGGAAATGCCAACATTTTCTGCTTGATGAATTGACAACTTAAGTGTGTCACCTGCGTCGTCACCTTGACTACTAAGCTGCTGTCCCACTTTTGCAGGGGATTCCACACTCACTTCTTCTCTCTGCAAAGAATGCACCGACATTTCCGTAGGCTCAGTACCGTCCGCAGAAGGAGCAGTGGTGACGTCTTCATTGACATCTCCTATCGATGCATCAGTCTTGACTTCTTTGCTCTCTAGCGGGAGCACTGATGTCTTCATTGTCTTAGACTTATCCTCTTCAGTGTGTGGAGTCGGTTGATCCACAGTTGTGCGTGTCAATTCCTCCTTGTCAACGTTTTCTTCTTCCAAATGTTGCCCTACGAGACTCGTTTTCGCTGTCTCATCAGATGTGGATTTCATAGAAAGAATTTCACTTTTTGTTGCGTCCCTTGGAACATCAGTCACAACTGGCTCCTTTTCTACGGAAAGTTTGACTGCGCTTAATTTGTCCGTGTCCGTTTGAGCTAAGCTAGGGTCTGGTTTAGCTGCCTCTTTTGGGACAATGTCTTCTTTTTCCACTTTATGAACGGTGAGACGTGCAGCATTAGTCTTGTCTGTCACCGTAGCTTCCAAGGAAGCGTGTTTCTCGACAGTCTTCTGAGCTTCAGTGTCAACTTTTTTCGTCTCCAGTTGAAGCACTGACAGCTTAAGCGCATCCGACTTGTCCTGTGCAGCACTACTTGTGTCTTGGTCTAACTTTACTGGCTTCGAGCTTTCCTTACCAACATTCTCCTTTTTCATGGGATGTATGGAAATGTCCATTGTATCAGCTATATCAGAAGCCTCCTGTGAAGCAGCAACATCTTTCTTGGTGGCTTTTGTCTCGATTACCTTGTGTTCTACTTTGAGGACAGATAGTTTGACTGTTTCTGTCTTGTCTTGCTCTGGTATGGGAGCATCTTCCTTCATTGGAGTGACTTCCTTTTGTGGAGAAATTATGCTTTCTTCTGCAGGATGCTTTGGAACAGCCACTCCATAACTCTTCTCTGACGTCTCGGTTAAGCTTTGATCCTTTTCCGGGGGCGCGGGCTGCTGTTCTCCGAGGCCAGCACTGACCTCAGGTATCCCAGACTTTTCGTCTTCATGCTTGACTTTCTCTTCCTTGACACTCTTCTCTATCAGTGCGTCTCTCTCGGCCTTGTCAACCTCCAACTCCTGAAGTGAAGGCTTTGTTGAGTCTTTCTTCGCCTCTGGTAGCCCCTCGTCTTGGCCCAACTCATCGCTTGGTTTCCCAATGCTGGGAGCTGAGCTTTCTCCACTCTCCATCTTTGCTACTGAAAGAGCTGGCGCCTTGTCTTCTTGAGGTGCTTCACGAGGCAAGTTCAATTCCTGTGACGAAGTAAGTTCAACTGCAGCTTTGTCCTCAATGTTAGTCTTTGCCTTCTCTGGCGGAGATGGCGGTGCCGAATCAGATTCTACTCGTGCCATGCATTTAATGCTATCTACAACATGCTCTACGGAAACCGTTGTGTCATGTGGTGTTTTCTCTGACTTAGGCCTCTTTATCTTTTTGGTTTTCTTTGTGGGTGTTTTGGTGGGTTCAACACCAGCTTTGGGCGGGTGTGCAACATCTGTTGCTGCTGTTGCATCTGTCATCATTTTGCCATCGCTTGTACTGGTACCTGGTTGTATTTCTGGTGCAGATGACGAAGTTTGACCTGCGTCTGTTAGTTTTTCCTGTGACTGACTTGTCTGTGTGTCGGCCAAAGGAGGCCGTGTGCTACGTGTCGGAGATGTCGGTATGATGAAGTCACCCGGCAATGGTTGTTCTGAGTTGTCAGTTTTCAGAGTGTCTGATACGTCGAGTATTTTTTGCGAGCTTGTGATTTCTCCGTTCTGGTTATCTCCGTTTGCTTTTTCCCTGGTATCATCGTGCTTGTCAACGATTTCTGCCGGAATAGTAGGAGTGTCTGTTTTTGTGTCACTTTCGTCCGAAGCAAGATTAATTTGTTGGATTCCTATGGCAGCTGCATCAGCTTTGTCAGCTTCTGCAGGCTCTTCGACAAGTTCTCGCTCAAACATTTTTTCAGCTTTTTCAACGACTGGTTGCTCAGCCGTGACGAATTGTGCAATTTCTGGTGTGGTCTGTTGATCCGACTGTGTGCCTGTGACCTCCGTCACTTTAACTGTTGTCTCATGTTTTGTTTCTTTCCTGTCTTTCACGTCTTGTTTGAGTACTTCAGGAAGTGTCTGTGAGATAGTAGCAGGTGTTGCTTCCAGCGTTGACGCTGGGGCCGCAGGTTTAGTCACTTCGTCAATGAGATTTTTGTCTGGCGACGCCGTCTGCTTTGCCTTCGGCTTTTTAATCTTTTTTACCTTCTTTGTAGCTATCTTTGTGTCTTTCTTTGTGTCTGCAAACGGCGCTTTGGTGTCCGGAGTCGTTGTTGGTGTGTTCTTTGCTGAAACGACTGGCTCTTTAGTAGGTTTTTGAGGTACAGCATCAGCTGCTACTGTCAGTGGACTGGGTTCTTGAGTTTTCTCTGTTGATTCGGATTCGGTTTGTTTAGCAGGACATGTGTCAGGTTGTCGTTCTGCAATCTCGAGTGGCTCAGGGACCTGTGACTGTGTGGCTGGGAGTGTTCTAGGTACGCGAGACGACTGATCATGGATTGCATCATCAACTTGCAATTTTTCTGGCACTTCTGATGGGGTTTGTTCAGATGTGTCTGCCCGAAGGGTCTCGGTAGTTTGTGGTTGTGCCTCTGCCAACTGTTCTGGTGTAGGACGAGTATCTACAAACTTGTCAGCTGTTGTATCATCATGAGGACTTTGTATAATGAGATCACTACTAACAGTCACAGTAGCGCTACTAAGTGTTTCTGTGTCTCTGGACTCAACCTGTGTAGGAGATTGGGGTGGCAAATTTTTCTCCTCTTTGGGGCCTGGAGAATCTGCGCCTTTCTCTGGCAGAAGTGGCTCAGTTTCACCCATTGAATGGTCACCTTGAGTAGAAGTTGGCTGCGTCAGAATCGGCTCAGGTTTCGTGTCAGAAGTGTCCGTTAACTTTTCAGCTGGAATCGTTTCTGGTTCAATCTGTAAAGTAATTTCTTTGGCACGTTCAGGAGTGGAATGTGGTAGTGGAACTCCACTAGGCAAGAGATCGGACTCTTGTGTATCGGTTTGTGCAATGTCACCGGGCTCCGTGGATGTTTCGGGTTCTAACTGATGTTCCTCGACTAAGTTTTGTGTGTATTCGAGATCTGCCTGCTGTTGGGGAGAAATGGGCTGCTCATCGGTAACCGGACCTGACTGTGATTGCACGAGTGACTTTGCACTACTGCTTGCCAAATCTTCGCTGAGGGTTTCACGTGAGATGATACGTTTGTCATCAATTTTGGGCGATGCCAGGACTGATGAACGAGGTTCTTGTCCTTCTTGTACGGTTGCGGCATCTTTCTCTTCATCCTGTACTGCACTGCCTGTCTTCTCTGGGCCTTCTGGAGCTTGCAATTCCGTGTCTGCCATCTGCTCTTGCTCCGTGCCTGCAGTAGAAAGTCTGGACGTGTGTGTAGCTGTTTCAAGAGTCTCATCGGCGGTGTCCGGCGAAACTGATGGTACTTTGTTACTACACGTAGGTGCAGGTGCTGGTTTGTGTGGTGGCGTATGTAGTACTTGTGATTCTACCAATGTACGGTCTCCAACGCTCCCTTTCTTTGTTGAAGACACATCCTCCTGAAAAAATTTTACTCGGTCAGATCGACAAAGTACTCTTTTTGGGGATAGGGGGCGAGAGGAAGGCGTGGATATGCAGAACTCACCCCTTGATCTTCTGAGAATAAGTAAAGTGGGATGAGTTGCTACAACCCTTTGAGTTGAACTTATGTACGAACAGTATGGTAAGCGCCTTTAAGTTGTGATGGTGCGACAAAAGTTATTAGAAGTGATTATGCTCTGTGCCGTAAGTGCCTTTAGCCAAATGTTTTTTTCGAGGATGCATCCACACTATCACGCATCTCCGATACACACGTGTCTCTCTATTGCATATACGACACCCACATTGGGGGCAAGTAAAATGTATACGTGTCAGCTACATATACACATATCTGAGGTGTGTATCTGAAATTGCAAATATATGATAGTGTTCATCCACCCTGAATCATGCTGTGGTGCAAATGTACAATGAACGGTATAATAGTGATGTGTTAAATTAACTTGTACAGAACGTATGTAGGATGGCGTATGGACATTTACCAGTCGTGCCAGAACATCTCTCCTCTCCCTTGTCACCTCTATAGCCAATGATGAAGCATCTAACTTTTGTACTTCTGCCTCCGATCGTCTCTGAGGTGGGAGAAGGTTTCCTCCGTCATCCACTTTGTCACTGCCTTTGTGGCGCTGAGGTTGTTCAACGAGACGCTCTTTATCAGGCACCTCTTCTGGAGCGACCCCAGGAAGTTTCAGTTCCTTATTGGGTGAAGGAGGAGGTTCTTGACGTTTTTCACTGCTAGGTGATGCCAGCACTGCCTCCTGATGATCCATTTCACTCGCAGTCCCAAGATGGAACAATTTTTTTCCTTCCTGGGGCGCAGACTCACGCGCATGCAACATGTCTTCAACGTCTTTAATTTCTAGCACTAGCTTGTCGTGAATGTCTACTAGTGCTTTTGCTTTTTCATGGACATTCTCCTGAGAAGGCTCATTGAGGCGTTCGTTTGATTCCTCTTCTGAAGTTATAGGTTCAGACCTCTGTGGAGGAGTAACTTGTTCCTGACCTGGTCTCTTCTCTGCTCTGGTCTCAATTACTCGGTCACTGGTGCCATTTTTAATGCTTTGCTCTGGGGAGGTTTCTTCAATGTCAGTTTGCCTGGTGGAACCCTCTACCTGGGCTTCTCTTTCATGCAACGTAGATGTCACCAGCGGTTTTGGCGTTACTGTGGAAATCTGGCTTTTTACCTCCTTTTTCTCTTCCGGAGGTGTTTTGTCAATAGAAGTCTCTTCCCTCGGAGTCTCTTCAGTTGGACATTCTTTTTTCGTAGGCGTTCCTGGAGGAGGCATCTCTGCCGTTAAAGTCACTGCAGCTGGGGGTTCCTTTATCACAGATATTTCTGGAGGAAGTGTCTCTTCACTTGAAGGTCCCTTTTTCAGAGGTCTCTCTGCAGGAAGTGTCTCTTTCCTTGGTATATCACTGTATGTCCCTGGAGGAAGAATTTCTGCCTGTACAGTCTGCTCAGTAGGAGGTTCGTTTGTCACAGGTGTTTCTGGTGGAAGCAACTCTTCCCTCAAACTCTCCAAAGTTGGAGGTTCCTTTTTCACCAGTATTTCTGGAGCAAGTGTCTCATCCCTACGAGTCTCTTCAATAGAAGTCAGAGGTGCTTTTTGTGAAAGTGTCTCTTCACGCAGAATCTTTTGAGTTGGATGTTTCTTCTTCAGAAGTGTTTGGGCAGGAACTGTTTCTTCCCTCCGAGTCCCTTCAGCTGGAAGTTCCACTGCGAGAGGTATTTCTTGAGGAAGCATCTCTTCAGCTGAAAAGCCTTTTTTCAGAGGAGTTTCTGGCGAAAGATTTTTTTCAGTAGGAGATTCCTTTTTCACAGGTAGTTCAAGAGGAACAGTCTCTTTCCTTGAAGTCTCTTCATGGGGTAGTTTTTTTGTCAAAGGTGTTTCTGGAGCAAGTGTCTCTTGCCTCAGGGTCTCTTCAGTTGGAGGTTGAAGTCTTTCTGGAGATGCTGTCTCTTCCCTCGGACTCTCTTCCCTCTGAGTCTCTCCAGGCAGAGGTTCCTGGGTGAGTGGTATTTCTGGAGAGGGCATCTCTTCAGTAGAAGGTTCCTTTTTCTCTGGTGTTGCTGGTGAAGGTATGTCCCCAATCGAAAATTCCTTTATCAGAGAAATTTCTGGAGGAAGCATCTCTTCTGTAGGAGATTTCATTTTCAGAGAAATTTCTGGAGGAAGCATCGCTTCTGTAGGAGATTCCTTTTTCAGAGGAATTTCTGGAGGAAGCATCGCTTCTGTAGGAGATTCCTTTTTCAGAGAAATTTCTGGAGGAAGCATCGCTTCTGTAGGAGATTCCTTTTTCAGAGAAATTTCTGGAGGAAGCATCGCTTCTGTAGGAGATTCCTTTTTCACAGGTGTTCCAGGAGGAAGTGTCTCCTTACTCAGAGTCACTTTAGGCGGAGGTTCTGGTGTCAGAGGAGCTTCTGAAGCCAGCGTCTCCTCTCTTGCAGACTCTTCAGTTGGAAGTTCTTGTGTCAGAGGCATTTCTGGAGTAAGTGTCTCTTTTCTTGCAGTCTCTTCAGTAGGACGCTCCATTTTTTGAGGAGTTTCTTGAGGAAGCATCTCTTCTGTAGGAGATTCCTTTTCCATGGGTCTTCCTTCAAGAGGAAGTGTCTCCCTACTCAGAGTCTCTTTAGGTGGAGGTTCTTGCGTCAGAGGAGCTTCTGGAGCAAGTGTCTCTATTCTTGCTCTCTCTTCAGTGGGACGTTCCTTTTTTTGGTTTTTTTCGGACAGAGTCATTGCTTCAGTAGGAGGTTCCTTTTTCACAGGTGTTTCTAGGGGAAGTGGCTCTTTACTCAAAGTCTCTTTAGTTGAAGGTTCTTGTGTCCGAGGTGTTTCTGCAGCAGATGTCTCTTCTCCTGCAGTCTCTTTGGTTGGAGTAAAAGGTGGTTTTTGTGCAAGCGTCGCTTCACCCGGAATGTCCTTGGTTGGAGGTTCCTTCATTAGAGATGCTTTTGGTGAGGTCATGTCTCCCGATACAGGTTCCTTCTTCAGGGGTGTTTCTGGAGGAATCAGCTCTTCACGCAGAGTTTCTTCAGGTGGAGGTTCCTTTGGCAGAGGTGTTTCTGAAGGAATCCTCTCTCTTGCTGTAGATTTGTTTTTCAGTAGTGTTTCTTTCGAAAGCATCTCTTCTGTTGCAGTCTCTTTTGTTAGAGGTTTCTTTTTTCGTGGTTTTTGTTGAGGTAGCGTCTCCCCCGTTGCAGTCTCTTCAGATGGAGGCTCCATTGTCGGAGGTGATAGCGGCAACAATTTTTTCTTGGAAGATGGGTCTTCCTTGTTCACAGCTGCGTCCTGGACGGCATCAAGGTGACCTCCAACTTCTTCACTCACTGGTGGACATGTTTTTTGTATGCCTGACGGAATGAGGTTTTTCTGTGGTATCGATTGTGGGGATGTCGAAGAAGGTTCTTCAATTTTTGGTGGAGGACTCTGCCTGTCAGAAACTGTGGTGCCTGGACTTTGTTGAGACCGCTCTTCAGTCTCTTTCAAATCATGTCGATCGTCGCTTTTTTCGGGCACACTTTTGAAACCAAACTGTGTGTCTAAAGAAGTTTTAGTAGTTTCCTCAGAAGTGAGCGCTTGAGTAGAACTTTGCACCCCCTGTTTGTGTGATTTATGAATGTCTGGTGAAGATGTGCCTGAGCTTAGGTGTGGTTCATCCTTGTGTGATCTTATGACAGACTGTAAGTAGGAATAAAAGAGGTGTATGTAATGCTCGAGCGATATAGGTCTACTGCTATAGTAGGTATACTCATGGCTGCACGTGAACGTGTTCGTCCAGGGGCGCCATTTGTTTTCCAACCAAACTTAAAATTGATCACTGGGGCCCGAAGTTTATAAATCGATAGAAATAAGCTTAGAAAGTTTGTACTTGCTTTTCTTTTGGACTGTCATTGGGTGAATTTTAACATGCCTCTTGCTTTTCAGTTTTTTAATTCAAAGTAACTTCATAGAGGTCAGACGAGCAATTATTACCATTGCATTGTGCCCTCAACAAGTCGGGCAGATGCTTTGCTGAGATCATCAAGAACCCAGAGCTGCAAACGCACAAAAATCTCCACAGTCTGAAGGCTATCCCTTTAAGTACATGGATGAACAATTCCGAAGATGCTATCCGCTCCTTAGACATCAATATACATGATATGTGACGTGTGTAGTGGCCGGAGATGGGTGGCCTCTTTGGGAGAAACTGAAATTTCATGCGTAGCTTAAGTTTGGGTTGCAGTACGTATTTCTGGTGACACCAATACTTGCTGTTGATGACTATCCATGATTATCGATACGCCGATGTCTTTTTTTTTATAAAAGGGTTGGTTTGAAAACATATGGCGCACCCTGTACATCCTTCAATGAGTAAACCATACACGTAGCGAATGCTAAATGTACATTCGTGCACGAGTGTATGCTGCATGTAGTACAGTACGCGAACGTGTACATACGTCTTTAGTACTATGCGTAAGTAAAGATTTTATGCCCTTAGTTTTCCTGTTTACAGAGCAACACATCCACATCGTGTTTTTCATTATCAAGCGCTTGATTGGGCGTAATTTACACGTCCACCTACGTATACGTCTGCATGTATCAAGTATACTAACTTAAACTTAGTGTTTTCATACATATTTGCTGTACTTACTGCTTCGTTCACTCTTTCGGATGAAGTCTCAGTTTCTGTGGGCTTCAATGTTAGTGTTTCCGGAGTAGGTACTTCAGTAACCTGTGCTTGTGAAGATGCCTGTGGTTGCTTTGCCTTCTTCACTATTTTCGTCTTCTTCTTTTTGTCAGTTGACTTTGCTGTTTCTGTGTCTGTTGATGGCGATACTACCTGAGCTGGCTCTTTTGGGGAAACTGACGGCGCGTATTCTTCCTGTACCTGTTGAGGATGTATTGATTGTAACAATTCATATGTTGGATATGTGTCATGCTGTGTTAGTTGCACCGGCTCATGTGAGTCAAGATCTTGTGTCGCCATAGGCTTAATTGGTGAGTCAAGCACAATGTCCTGGTGGGTAGGTCGTATATGTGACGATTGAGAATGAAGTTGGGCAGATTGTGACTCAAGGATGTTGTTCTGCATGAGTGACGCTGGTTTCGGATGCTTTTGTGCATCATCTCGGGTTTGTGCCACTGGCTGCGCCGGGTTGATTTCAAAAGTTGCTATTTCTTGTTGGACAAGCGAAGAGACGTGACCCTGTTGCTGACGAGGGACCTGTACTTCAATGACGTGTTGTGTTGGCCGCACTGGTTCTGCTGTGTCAAAAGGTAAGTCTACGGGTTTCACCTGAGGTCGTTCAGCGTCAACTTTGCTAATTGACATGTCGTGTTTCATAAGCTGTTGGACTTGAACCTGCTCAGGACAAGCAGGTGGTGTGTGAGAGTCTGGCTGTGTGAATTTTGTTGTTTGTGATGGTTCCAGGGACGGCGCTTGGATGATGTGTTGAAGATGTAGAGTTGCTTGTGCTTGAGGTATGTGTTGTGTCGATTGCGCTGGCTCTGACTGCTCTCGTGGCATGTTTAAGCGTTCCGCTTGAATCTGCCGAGGCTTAACTTCATGAATTAGCGGAGGTTTTTTAAGTCCACGTACCTGTTCTTGAGGAATGACTTCCCTCTCTTTCACTGAAATATGGCTCTGCTGCTCTTGTGCCGGCTCATGGTCCTCGGTCACCTGTTCTTCTCGCGTTGGTGTCTCTTGGTAATCCTCATGTGGGAGGGTCTGATGCTCAACAGCAGATTTATCTTCGACTTCTTCCTGAGTACGTGATGTATCAGCAACGACATCTACTTGTTGGGTTTCAATTTTGGGCTCTGGTCCCTTAGCAGAGGGCAAAGTGTCTAAGTCTTGTTGCGGTGCCTCTACTTTCTGCTGCACTGGTGAGACCGTTGACTCATCCGGAGTCTTTTTTTGACGATCTAGTTGCTTTTCCTCATGTGACTTCCTGGGTTTCTCTCTCGTCTTATCTTCACTGCGCGGTGGTTGTGGCTTCGGTTGATCTGCTTGAAGCTGCTGGACCGGCGGTTGCTCAAGTTCCTTTTGTAGTTCAACTTCTTTTGGCAATGGCTTTGGGACTCGTCGCTGTACTGGTTGCTGCTGCGTAGTGCGATCCTTTACTTGTGACTGTGGAGCTAAGTTTGCTGGATTTTCAGCAGGAGAAGGCTTCATTGGAGGTAGGACCTCTTTTGGCTGTTCGGTCTCTTTCCTTTGGATTAGCTGTGGGTGTTCCTCCTGTGTCCTTGGCTTTTCCTGAGATTCCTCAGGTGCTGGTTGTGCAACAATCTGCTGAGCAACCTCCTGAATTGTGTCATCCTTGTTAAAAGGTGCTTCATGAACTTGCAATTCTTCAGATTTAGGGAGAACTGACTCCGGTAGTGGCTCCAGCTGTGCATGTAGGTCTGCTTTGGATGTTGCGTGTGCAGCTCTGCTCGACTGCTTTTCTTCTGACTGAG
>JAAUXU010092908.1_pt1 | contig 58732 bp, 43 predicted proteins | sample 7278151 | NCBI WGS metagenome assembly JAAUXU01 (sample SAMN14350113, study PRJNA611818) | marine sediment metagenome | isolation source: surface marine sediment (1.8m) | place: French Polynesia: Moorea | collected 2018-08
GATTATGTGAAAACGTGGGATCAGGATCATACTTCTCAAGCGGCAGATGTCGCTAAATGTAGGTTAAAGGCGCACCCCTCGAGTTGGCCCTCCTTACTTCTTCCTCCATGCGTCGCTATCGTGGATGTTTGTTTACCTTTCATTTAGAAGGAATCAGACAAACCTCACAATCTTAATGTGTCAAAGATCATGGAATTCGCCAAGAAGAAAGGCAAGGAGGGCACGCGCGGGGCCAAGCAGATCGCCTCCGAGAATGCCGCCACCGTCCAGTTCTACCGCAACATGATCCTGGGCGCCAACGGCATCTACTTTACCGGGATGACACTGCAAGGAGCCACTTACGGCGGGTTCGAGATCACCATGTTTCTCATTGCGGCCGCCATCTCCATCGCATCCTACCAATTTCTGGCACGTGCCGGCACACCTACGCTGTCGTCAGATGGTCAGCTTGTGGACCCCGGCGTCGACCTGAACATGACGGACGGGTTGGCAGAGCACGTCAAAGACATTATTATCCTCAACTCGTTTGCCCAGATGCTGTCGCTGCTCTCCAACTACCTGTGGTTGCTCCTTCTGTTGCTGCCGCTAAGAGCCTTTTGGATGCTCTGGCGGACCGTAATTTCGCCCTGGCTGTTCGCCCCTGCTCCAGAAGACGACCCAGCGGTGGCAGCCGCCGACGCCAAAAAGCAAAAAAAGATGGAGAGGAAGATGAGGAGATTGAGATAACGAGAGAGTTAAATTTCATCGTGATCTCTGTTGGCCACTTGTTTTTTGTTACAAACTTAATACACTGAAACGACTTCAGACAGGTGCTGTGGGCGGCTCTCACATCTGGCTCTAGTTCTAGCTGTGACGGCTTTGGACCCGCCTTGACCAATTCATTTGAAACCTGCAGTCACAGACAGGCATCGTGATGCATCGGTACACTTGCGGCTCCTAACACTGCCCGTTGAGTACATTGGGCACCTTGACATGTAAACAAAACACGACAGTCGGGACATCACGACCTCCACTGCTGAGTGCGATCAGCAGTGGAGACTTCTCCGGACTGCCAAGGTCGAGGCTTGTCGACACTCGTAACGGCATCTTGGCTTTCTTGCCAAAGTGTTACCCTCTCGCTCTCTTTGCGTAGCTCGTCAGAACCTAGCAACCTCTCAACCCGGGCACGGGGTTTTCGAGTACTTGCACATGGTGCAAGTAAAAGGCCGAAGAAGTCAACATTCAATCCTGTTTGGCATGCCCCCCTCTCCAGGTGGCCGCCTTTTGAGCACTGTAGCACCACAAGGGGCAGCCTTGACATTGAATCTCTGTACTCAACATTGTGCCCAAGTAGATACACGCTCCACATCCCAATGTCACCTCCACACGTTTCGGGAGAGCGTATGAGGTGATGTGATGCTCGACGCCATCACTTGCGGCAAGGACTGTACATGACGAGGCTCTGTGACTGCACTCTGTGCTCTACGCAAGATGTTGCTCTGGTCTTCGCTAGGTAGAAGCTGCGCAATGTTCGTCGCCCATATGATGTTTTTGAAGTATTAAGGTTAAGAAACGGAGGGTTCAAGACAGACAGACAAGATTCTATTAAACTATGATGATGTATTTATTCTCTTCGCTCCCTTATGGCTCCCGTCTGCCATTTGGGTCCGGACCAAATTTGGCCCGGAGGATCCTCTGTATCCTAGGAGTAACACATAGTGGATGGAGGTGGATTTTTGGGGCCGTTTGAGGCCGAAATCGAGGTTAAAAGTTTCATTTAGTGCATACCCAGCAGTGGGAAAAGGAGACGAGAGGTGAAATGTGCGCACTTCATCCTGGGCAAGAAAAACTCCTACGCGGCGACTTGCAAAAAAAAAACAAAACGGAGAGGATCGGGATGCACATACGACGGGGCGTGCGTGGCCGACCCGAGGTAGGTAGACGGCATGGAGCATGCAGGCGGTTGGGCCTCGATTTTGGCCTCAAACCGGCCTCGAAATCCATCTGCAACCCTCCCGGCGAACGGGATCGGGTCTGACAAAAATCTGAGCAACGCCAGGTGCATCTTCTAGTAATAAATAGCGAGGAAATGCCAAGGAAGAAGTCATTCATGCAGCAGTTGGAAAACTTCATGCTGCTGCCGTTGTTCTTCGTCAGTGTTCCGGTCAGCTTTCTTAGGTCAGCTCTTCATGCTCCCTCGATCCTCCATTCTCTCATTCCAAGCCTTTCTAACACTCTGCGTCCACATGATCTCGACGACCGCAGCCGACGAAGAGAAAGCGCGGGGTGAAAAGAGACAAGAAGGCTACCTGCAGAAAGCGCATTCCGAAATCATGTCCGATGGCGACGTCCGAAAGGAATTCCTGCTCAACACGGTGGCCAACTACTTCGGTCTTTCCACCTCCGACCGAAGCGTGTCCGAGCTGGGCGCCGCCAGAGAGCTCAATAACTTTCTGGACGACGGGAACTCCACCTTGCTGTCTGCCAACATACAGAAGCTCGAGGATGGCGGCACGAAGATCCACTTGGATAACGCCACCGTCGTCGGACTGTCGGAAAATAAGGTTCGACACTCCAAACGTTAAGCATGGTTCCAGTCATCAGCAACTTCACTTGTCAGGTGGTGGTCTTCTTTAAGAGCCGCCCCGACGTCGTGACACCAGAGAACCTTCATCAGGTGGTGCTCGTCTCGTCCATGCTGGACTCGCCAGTGTCCGCACTCTACCACGCCTTGCAGAAGGTCTACTCTCCATTGCTGTTGAAGGACGCAAAATGGAGCAACGAGTTCGATCCGAAGTTACAGGTAAGACGAACTTTCGAAAGTCAGACGTAAATACTTTTGACGAGTTCCATTCCTTAGAGCTTGATCACAGAACTGGAGAAAGGCCTCGGCTCAGTCATCCGCCGCCGGGACCCGAACACTCAGAGTGGCGGTGGTGGCGGTGACGCCGGCGACGCCTTCGACGCCATGGCGTCCATCCTGACCCCCATGGACGAGACGCAGTACTGGGCAGACGTTGCCAACACTGCAAAGAAGAAAGACCAGCGAGAAAAAGCGTCGGCATTCTGGAACACGATGGAGCCAGTCGCCAACGACTTCAACAAAATTGGCACGATGCAGCTACAAGGTAAGCAGACTCCGCCTTAAAAGCAAATACGTGCCGCAAATCGCATTGTCAATCCTTGACACAGACGCCCAGGAGGTGATCGAGACGTCGAACGCCTGTCTTGACGACCTGTGGAAGCTCGACGATTGGCTGTATCCGCAGAGGCGGATGGTTCATCTCATGGACATCATCGCTCATGCTCTGACAAGGTTCATACAGGCAAAGTGCGGCACTCTGGATCTTTGGAAGGCGCCCTACACCAAAATAGAGGAGACGTTGAGACAGGTATTGACTTGAAGAAAGCCGTTGCACACAGTGTGGTTTTTGATGTCATGGTCAATCGCTCAAGGGGATAGAGCTGTGCGAAAAGTGGACGGACTCCTGCCAAAAGCTGACGTCAATATACTGGCCAAACTACACGCCCCACCTGTGGGAGGGCGCACCGTACACGCCCGACCACTCTCTCAACGTGCAGCGGAGGCTGGGCGAGATCTTGTCCATCAGAGCGCTGCATAAACAGCTCACACAACTATTGTCCAACGCCGAGCAGGAAGAGCTCAAGACAAGCAAGAGTTTCGAGCCTTTTCAGGAGTTGAACCCAGTGCAGTATAATCCATACACAGGTAGGATAACTGGCCAGAAAGTATCCGCAGGGTGGAAAAGTCTCATAGTCTTTCTCCTAGAATCACAGTGGCGCGCCGCAGTCTCGCAGTTCCAGAACGCGCTGGTGCCGGCGGAGAACCGGATCGCCGGCAAGCTGAAGTCTCAGCTGCGGAACATGAACGCCAACACGCTTCAGTTCCTGCAAGAGTTCAAGCGCTACCAAGAGCTGATCCGGAGACCGTCCATTCAGCGTGAGCTCGTCGTCGAGAGAGAGAACTTGTTGGCCATGCTGAGTGACTACATCTCTGCCGAGAGAAAGAGCTTCCGCGAGACGGGGCCGAACAAGCACCTCCACGGAGTGCCAACGGTCATCAACAACATCTACTTCGTCAGGCAGATGCACGCTAAGGTCGAAGACATCATGAAGACGGGTAAGTCCTACAAGCATTCCGGACAAAATACGCTATGCTAATGGGCAGAGACTCGCGGATTTAGGGGAACAGCTCTTGTCGGACTTGGACTCGTGGCGTAAGCTCAAGTCTGAATCGGGCGAGTTCCTGGAGGAGATGATGGAGTATCAGAGAGAGCAGTTCAATTCTTGGACAAGAGAAAATTTGCACGATGTCGAAGGCAAGCATCTTTCGCTCCAGACCACGTCCCAAGTTGTCTACTTCGAGGCGGGCAAGGACATGAAGGTGCAATCTATTGGCTACGACAGCAGAAGAGGCTTTTTTCATAATTTGGTACTATATTATTGTTATTTACATAGTATTTACGTACTCTAGGTGAGCTACAACCCTCGATTGGTCGGACTAATGCGTGAGGTCCGCATGCTGACGCTGTTGGGGTTCGCCATTCCCCACAAAATCCAGCAGACGGCGGACCTGGCCAAGAAGTTCTCCACCCAGGCGAAGATGCTCGATCAGATCGCTGGTTTCCACAATACGATCGGTGATCGAATGATAACGTCGCAGGTAGTTGCGTTGATAAGCAACGCGAGAAGTCATACAAGATACTGCAATGCTTCGTCCTGCTATAGCGTCCGATGATGCTGGATGCCGCGCTGGGTTTGGCGCAGCTGGTGAAGGAACAGACCGACATGACGTGGGAGAACAGCGATCAAGTCCAACATTACATCGAGAAACTGAAGCAGCACGTGGACAAGTTGGCGAGGCAAAACAATCGGCTTGCGGCCTACCACAAGCAAGTCCGGCAGAAAGTGCTGATTCTTATGGATACTGATCTCTTGAGACAGCAAAACAAGTGGAAAGAGATACTCAAGGAGATTCGACAAATCATGTCCAACGTCGAGCAAGAAGGATTCACCAACCTTAAGACCTGGCGAAACCACTGGGACCGGCAGCTCTATAAGACACTTGAGCACCAATATCAGGTACTGCCAGATGAGTAAGGCGTAGGCACTGTGCGCTTGTACTTTTTACGTGCTTTTTCTTCTCCAAGGTTGGCTTGGAAGCTCTCAACGAACACTTGCCCGAGATCAAGCTGTCTCTGGTGTACCGGAACCAGCGCTTACGGTTCGATCCGCCCATCGAGGAGATCCGTATGAAATACTTCTCCCAGCTGAAGCGCTTCCTCGCCATCCCGAAGCACTTCCGAGGTGTCAGCGAGTCTGCCGAGAACCTGGCTTTTCCAGCAATCATCGATCGCAACGCTCATCGCTTCTCGCACCTGTTTCGGAAGGCCGAGGATCTGTTTCGCCGGCTGGAGGCAGTCAAGGAGCGCTTCGTCGACTGGGTAGCCCTGGGCAACCTAGACATTGAGGAGTCCATCAGGGACAACTGCCAGGAACCCGAAGACTGGGAGCGCAACTTCCGTGCGTCCAAGGCCCGGGGTCAAGAAATCGGGCGTCTCCCAAGCGGTGAAGAGCGTATTGACTGTCTTTCTGTCAGTTTCGCACCCGTCCGTATGGAGGTGGAGGTGCTCAATCGGAGGTATTGGGACGCGCTGGAAAGCACGTTGCACCGGTCCATCGTGGAGGACGTGCACGCGGTAGAAACCTTCGCCATTGATGCCATGGAGACGCTCAAGAAGCAACCACAGTCAGTTGAGGAGATTGGCGAGGCCAACCAGAAGCACCGCGAGTTCGAAGAGCGCACAGATGCATTGCTGCAGCGGTTCAATCGTGCGGAGAAAAAGAACCGCGTCCTCGCAGCCTGGACAAAAGAAAGTGTGGACCAGGTCGGGCGCGTGGCTGGCGTCTGGGACAATTACATAACGCTGATGGACAACCATGAGCTGATCATCTCCAAGCAGGTGGAGGCTATCAAAGCGAACCTCAATACTCAGGTGACCAACCTCAATGGTGACATTGAAAAATTCAAGCTCCGCTGGGACCAACTCAAGCCCAAGGACGACTCTACCGCGGAGGGCGCCGACCAGGCGAAAATGCTGCAGGGGTTGCAGACCATCAAGGAGAAGCAGCGCGAGTGGGCAGAGTTGATGCAGACAAGGGATAAGATTTTCTCCGACTGTGCGCACTTTGGGTTGTCGCCGCCGGAGCTGCCCCATGAGAAGGAGGTGAGAGAGGACCTGGAGCGAACGGCTGAGACTTGGGGACTGCTAGAGGAGTTCCAGACCGGACTGAGGGAAATGGCCAACGAGGAGTGGATCATCTTCCGCTCAAAATCGTTCCGCTTCGAGGAGTTCCTGGGGAGTTGGTATGAGCGGCTGAACAGCTCCAAGCAGGCCACAACCGTCACAGTGCGTCTGTTGCGAGAGATCGAGCGTCACAAAGTGATATTGCCTGTGCTGAAGTACGTGCGTGGGGACATCTTCTCCGATGCTCACTGGTCCGAGATGTTTTCTCTCCTGGGGATGCCGCACAAGCCTGTGGACAAGCTGCTGTTCGCAGACTTCCTTACTGCCAGGGACGCTTTGGCTGCCAAAGAGGAAGACCTGAAAGAGTTGAATAACCGTGCTGTGGGCGAAGTGGCCATCAGACAAGCCCTCAACGAGCTGGACATCTGGGAGGTCGAAGCAAAGTTCACGTTCCTGGAGCATCAGGCTTCCACGGGAGAGAAGGTTCCGCTCATTAAGGACTGGAAGGATGTACTTAGCAAGGTAAATAAAGCGGTCACGTGAGTGATCAGTAATAACCGATCAGGGTGATTAGACTGATTGCTAGGTAGAACAATCGGTACATACGGTGCATAAATGAGTCTTCATTTGGCCACTACATCTTCACTGCATGTACACAATCTCGTGTACATGAAAGTTGAGGTTTGATCAACTAAAAACGTTGAATGAGGCAAATAAAGCAAAATACTGAATTGTATTTTAACACAGGTTGGTGACAATCAAGTGCTGCTGCAGTCCATCAAGGGCTCCTCATTCTATAACGCCTTCGGCTCGAGGGCTTCAGTCTGGGAGACGAAGTTGGCCGACCTGGACGAGATACTCAACAACCTGAACACAGCTCAAAGGAAATGGGTCTACCTGGAGCCATATCAGGAGCAGATGAAGCTAAAATCGCCTTCTCAGACTGGAGTGAGTAATATCACACTCCATGCCAGGACCTTTGTGCTTTGCGGCCTAGTCAGTAACTTTGTCTCCGTCCCATAGGGATTCGACTACAGGGAGGTGTTCCGTAAGATCGATGACGACTTCCGAATGATTATGCGCGACGCTGAGCGAGACAACAGGGTGGTGTCCCTGCTCAAGATCGGTTCCGTCAAGAGCATTTTAACCAACATGCTGGAACGACTGGAACGCTGTCAGAAGTCTTTGAATGAGTTCCTGGAGGAGAAGCGATCCAGCTTCCCCAGGTTCTACTTCATTGGAGACGACGACCTGCTGCAGATTCTCGGTCAAGCGACGAAGCCGGCCATCATTCAGACGCACCTGAAAAAGCTCTTCGCAGGCATCCACAACGTCAATTTTGACGAAGAAGAGCGTCACATCGTCAGCATGAACTCGCTCGAGGGCGAAGTCGTTCCTCTGCGCAACCACGTGCGTATCACTCCGCAGGTGGAGACCTGGTTGAGCGAACTGGCCAAGGAAATGAAGAACACCTTGCGCCAGCTGCTGGCGGACTGCGTAGCAGAAGGACGGAAGGAGGCTACAGATCCGCTCAAATACCCATCTCAGGTGCTGTGTGTGGCAGAGGAGATACTCTTCACTGAGCGTTGCGAAGAGGCCATCAAGCGAACCTCGCTCAAGTCACTGCTCAAGGACCTGAACACGCAGCTTGAATCTTTCACCTCTGTAGATCTGGGGGATGACGCAGATGCCAAAGTTCTCGATCTCAAGTTGAAAGCGCTAGTGCTCGATACGATCCATCACATCGAGGTGACCAAGGCATTAGTGGAGGGAGGCGTCAAGAGCAGCGACGACTGGCTCTGGCAGAAGCAACTCCGCTACTACCTTGACGGAGAGAAAGGTTCTGCTAAAGTCGTCATGGTGGATGCGTCTTTCGAGTACACGTACGAGTACCAGGGCAACGCGCCTAAGCTGGTGCACACTCCACTGACAGACAAGTGCTACCTGACGCTGACACAAGGCATGCGGGTAGGACTAGGAGGAAACCCATATGGACCTGCGGGCACCGGCAAGACCGAGTCGGTCAAGGCGCTGGGAGGCCTCCTTGGCAGGCAGGTGCTCGTCTTTAACTGCGATGAGGGCATCGACGTCAAGTCCATGGGAAGAATTTTCATAGGTCTGGTGAAGTGCGGCGCCTGGGGGTGCTTTGACGAGTTCAATCGTTTAGAAGAGCAGACTCTGTCAGCTGTGTCCATGCAGATCCAACCAATCCAGACCGCGCTCAAGAACAAGGCCAAAGAGGTGATGCTTCTGGACAAGCAGGTCAGCTTAGATGCTAACTCTGGCATCTTCGTCACGATGAACCCGGCCGGGAAGGGCTACGGTGGAAGGCAAAAGCTGCCAGATAATCTGAAGCAGCTCTTCCGGCCGGTAGCCATGTCGAGGCCGGACAACGAGCTCATCGGCGAGGTCACGTTATACGCCGAAGGCTTCAAGGACGCAAAGTCACTGGGGCAGAAGTTGGTGGGCATTTTCTCCATGTCCCGCCGCCTCCTTAGCCCACAACAGCATTATGACTGGGGACTGAGAGCTCTCAAGACCGTGCTGAAGGGATGTGGTGGATTGCTGAAGCAGGCCAAGCGTGCTGACAACGCCGTGATCGACTCTGGGCGAGAGGCCGAAATCGCTGTGCAGGCTCTCCGTCTCAACACCCTGTCCAAGCTGACGTTTGCAGACTCTTTGCGCTTTGATGCTCTCGTCAAGGATGTTTTTAGTGGTGTCACTTTCCAAAACTCTGGCTATGAAGAACTAAAGGAGGCCCTGAAAGAAAGTTGCGCCGAGCTGGGCTTCTACGAGAACGAAGGCCAGCTGAAGAAGGCGGTGGAGTTGTTCGAGCAGTTACAACAGCGCATGGGAGTCGTGATAGTCGGCCCGTCAGGTTCTGGCAAGACCACGCTCTTCACGCTGTTGAAGCACGCGTTGCACAAGTTAGGCTCGACTGTGAAGCAGCACACGATGAATCCAAAGGCCTTGCCAAGGACGCAGCTCCTCGGTTCTATTGACTTAGACACACGCGAGTGGACTAACGGCGTACTCACAGTGGCAGCACTCGCTGCGGTTGACGAGCCTGCCGACGTCAACACCTGGATTGTGTCCGACGGAGACATCGATCCCGAGTGGGTTGAATCACTGAACTCTGTGCTTGACGACAACAGACTACTCACGCTCCCTTCAGGATGGCGGATCCAGTTTGGGCCGAACGTGAACTTCTTGTTTGAGACGCATGACCTGAGCTTTGCCTCCCCCGCCACCATCTCGCGTGTGGGCATGATTTTCTTATCAGACGAAGACACCGACGTGAAAGGCTTGGTCCACGCGTGGGTGGCCAAGCAGGATGAAAACGCTAAAGAGGTCCTAATTCAGTACATGGACCAGTACTTTTTCCGCGCCCTCGACTGGTGTCAGAAGCAGAGTGATTACGTGGTGGAGACGTCACTGGTGGGCACCGTGCTGAACGGGCTGTCGCACATGCAAGGTGTGTCCAATCGACTAGAGTTCGCAGTAGCTCTTGTCAGAGGGATGGGGGGCAACCTGAACGACTCGGCCAAGGAGACTTTCGCAAGAGAAGTATTTGGCTGGGTGGGTGAGACGCCGCCAGGAAGGAAGCCTCACCTCACGTTCTACAATCGAGAGCGCGACCGCATTGACGTCTACGCCGCGGAATCTATCAATGACCTGAGCCTGGACGCCTTTAACGATCCGTCGACGCTCCCGCTTGTGCGCACGGCCGTCGTCAAGGCCGCACTCGATTGCCTCATGTCATGGCTGGAGGCGGAGACAAAGCCCCCTTTCTTGCTCCTTGGGCCTGAAGGCTGCGGAAAGAGTTTGCTACTTAAGCACTGTTTTAGGAAATTGCGCTCTACCAACGTGGCCACGGTCCACTGCAGCGCCAACATCAGCCCGCAGCATGTGATTCAGAAGCTCTCGCAGATGTGCCTGTCTGTCTCGTCAAGCAACGGGAAAGTCCTGCGTCCCAAGGAGTGTGACCGACTCATACTTTACCTCAAGGATATTAACTTGGCCAAGCCAGACAAGTATGGCACGTGCATGCTGGTCGCCTTCCTCCAACAGATCATCACTTACCGGGGCTTCTACGACAACAATCTGGAGTGGGTGGGCTTGGAGGCCATTCAGATAGTGGGCAGTATAACAGCTGGGAGTGGACTGGGCAGACACCAACTCAACACCAGATTCACTTCCGTCGTGAGGATTCTGTCCCTCAGCGAACCAGACTCCGAGCACCTCGAGACAGTCTACGCTGCTTATGTGGGCGCCGTCTTGCGCAAGATCTGTCCAAGCCACCCTGTGCAGGCCAGATCTCCTCAGTTGGCGGCCTCCATGGTCTCGGTGTTTCAGCAACTGAAGCAGACCTTCTCTGTGGACGAGAGAAGTCACTATGTTTTTACGGCTAGACATCTCACCGAGTGGACTTTGGGGTTGGCCAGATACTCAGTGGAAGACAACGCCACATCCGCCGTCCTTGGGCCCTGGGCTCACGAGGCTTGCAGATTGTTCCGGGACAAGATGAGCAGCGCCGACGACGAGGTCAAGTTCGAGGAAATCCTGTCTGGGGCTCTGCGAGCAGACTGGAACGTTTCTTTAACTGACTTGGGTGACCAATTCTACGTCACTGGCTCTGGTGGTGGCACCGTTGGAGGACCTCTTCCACGTTTTGGTCGTCCCATAGGCTCCCTCGGTCGCTCAGAGTGGGCGCAACTTGTGGACAAGGGCATCACTGCCTTCAGTCGAGAGTACCGCGAGCTCGACGTAGTAGTTGTGGACGAGCTTCTTTGGCTGGTTGCAGCATGCGACCGGGTGCTGTCAGCGCCCGGAGGCTCGCTGCTGCTGGCTGGACGCGCTGGTATTGGGAGACGCAGCGCAGTTGGCGTCGCCGCCGCCATGCACAGGGCCAAGTACGTGGAGCTAAAGATGAGCAAGGGCTTTGGCGTCAAGCAATTTCGGGCAGAACTGAAGGGAGTCATGCAGGCCGCTGGTGTGGAAGGAGAGCAGGTGGTACTTCTGCTGGAGGACCACAATCTGGAGGATTCTCTTTTTCTGGACATGGTCAACAGCTTGCTCTCCTCCGGGGAGATCCCCGGTCTCTACACTCCCGAAGAAATGGAGGCGCTGCTCACGCCGCTAAAAGAAAGGGCGGCCAATGAGGGATTCAGCGGGAACTTGTTGAGTTACTACGCACGCGCTGTCCATCAGAACTTGCACGTGGCCATCGTCATGGACTGCACGGCCACAGAATTTAAGGCCAACTGTGAAAGCAACCCAGCGCTTTACAAGGAGTGTCAGGTGGTGTGGCGCGAGCGTTGGTCCGAAAAGACTCTGTCTGAGCTGCCCAAGCTCATCCTGACCAAGGAGGAGCGTGTGGAAGGCGATGACATTGGTCAAAAGAAACACAAACAGGAACGCCGCGTATCTGGAGGAGAGGAGTTGCTGCGCAACTTCTCGGCCATCCAAAGGACCATTGGCGAGGATGAAAATTCGCCTCTCAAGTTTGTGAGTCTTATCCAGACGTATGCATCTGTGTACACTCGAGAGAAGGCAGAGATCCTGGCCCGCCAGCAGAAGTTGACCAAAGGGGTCACCAAGCTGACGGAGGCTCACGAGGTTGTCCACAAACTGAAGGCAGAGGCCGCGGAACAGGAGAAAGCACTGGCCGAGAAGCAGAATGAAGCTAACGAGGCGTTACAGATGATCACTGACACGATGCGCAACGCCAACGTGCAGAAGGGAGAGATGGAGGACTTGCGAGGACAGACGCTGCAAGAAGAGCGCAACCTCAATGAGCGGAAGAAAGAGATCGATGTGGAGATGGCAGAAATCCAGCCATTAGTGGAAGAGGCTAAGAAAGCGGTTGGGAACATCAAGAGCACCACGTTGTCCGAAATTCGTTCGCTGCGAGCCCCGCCTGAAGTCATCAGAGACATCCTGGAAGGCGTGCTTAGACTGATGGGTACTCAGGATACATCATGGAACAGCATGAAGAACTTCCTGGCCAAGCGCGGGGTTAAGGACGAGATTCTCTCTTTCGACGCCCGCAGGATCACGCCGAAGAACAGACAGATCGTGGAGACTCTGCTGGAGGAGAAGAGCAACTCATTCGATCCAGCAGTGGCTAAGCGAGCGTCCGGTGCGGCGGCGCCTTTGGCATCCTGGGTCCTGGCCAACGTGAAGTTCTCTTACGTGCTGGAGAAGGTAAAACCGTTGGAGGCTGAGCAAGCGAAATTGCAGCGAAACCTAAAAATGGCCGAGGACCAAATCGGTAGTCTCAGCTCTGGACTTAGCGAAGTCGACAAGCAGGTGGCCGTGCTAAAGGAGCGCCTGAACAAGTTTACCAAGGAGGCAGCAGAGGTCGAAATCCACCTCAACAAGACTAAAGAGACAATTGCAGCCGCCGACAGTCTTGTGGAGGGACTGGAGGGGGAGTACGAGCGCTGGAATGCTGATGTCTCCACCATGGAAGAGGATCTGGCCAAGATTCCGCAGTTCTCGCTGCTGGGGGCCGCTTTTCTCGTCTACCTTTCCAACGCACCAGAGGACTTGAGGCGAGAGCGCATGGATGCTTGGCGGACTCTCCTCGGCATCAAAAGATTCGATCTCAACCACTTCTTGAGCAGCGAGCGCGAGATCTTGCAATGGCGCTCTGAAGGACTGCCCTCGGACAACGTTTCTGTGGAGAACGCACTGTGCATCATGCAGTCGCTGCAGAGCCCTTACCTCGTCGACCCGTCATCGAGGGCCAGCGACTGGCTCAAGACTAATCTGGGGTCCGAAGAAAGCGCCATCGAGGTGACGACGCAGGATGACGATCGCTTCGTCCTGACGCTTGAATTGGCCATTAGGTTCGGAAAAACGCTGATCGTGCAAGAAGCTGACCGGATTGATCCTGTGCTATATCCGGTTCTGAGGCGAGATCTCTCCGGTGCTGGGCCCTACCGGGTGGTGCAAGTCGGCGAGAAGCAGGTCGACTTCAACCCAAGCTTCAGACTCTTCTTGACCACCAGAAATACCACCCCCAACATCGCTCCTGGCGCCAGCGCCGTCGTCGCAGTCGTCAACTTCACCACGACCATGTCCGGCCTCACCGGGCAATTGCTGGCGGAAGCGCTGCTGCACGAGAAACCGGAGCTGGAGCAACGGAAGTCAGATCTGCTGAAGAAGGAGGAAGAGAACAAAATCGAAATCAGCAAGCTGGAGGATTTCCTGCTCGAGCAGTTGGCCAACTCCAGCGGCAATATCCTCGAAAACAAAGAGCTGCTGGCCTCTCTCAATGAGACCAAGGACAAGAGTGCCCACATTGCCGAGTCGCTCAAGGAGTCTCTGGCACTTCAAGAGAAACTGGAAGAGGAAGGAAATGTGTACTTGCCTATCGCCGAGTTCGCTTCACGCGTCTACTTCGCAGTACTCGATCTAGTCAAGATGAACAACATGTACCGCGTGTCGCTGGCTGCTTTCTTGCGCCTCTTCCACGCCTCTCTTACCGGGGCCGCCCACGGTGGCTCGGCCGGCGAGAGACGAACTGAGGCCATCAAGGCCACCTTGCTCACCAAAGCTTACCAGTACGTGGCGCGATCGCTGTTCAAGAGCGATCGGCTGGCCTTTGCCATGCACATGGCTCATAAGATGCGACCAGAGCTCTTCGCCCCACATGAATGGGAGGCGTTCGTTGGAGTCCTAGTGGACGCGGCGTTAGGAGCAGGAGCGGACGTGGCACCCAGATGGGCCGAGGAAGAACGCAGGCAGGCCGCCGCCAAACTTAGAAGCAACTTCCCGGAGCTCTTCAACGTCGGCCAGTTGGACGACGGCTCTGTATGGTCGACCTTCGCCAACGCTGAGGAGTGCGAACAAGAATTTCCGCTGCAGATGCAGAAAAAGCTTTCGGAATTCCAACAGGTGCTAATCGTGCAGACGTTCCGCCCGGATCGTCTCGTGTCTGCCATGGAGCAATTCGCGGTGAGTGCGCTGGCCTTGCAAGACCTCTCTCCGCCGACGCTCTCGTTGGGAGACATCCTGAGTGAGACAACCAGCACCGAACCTGTGCTCGTCGTCATCTCGTCGGGATCGGATCCTTCTGAGGAGCTGCGGGAGCTCGCGTCCTCACAGCGCGTGACCTTGCACGAGGTAGCCATGGGGCAGGGGCAGACTGACGTGGCACTTGAAAGGCTAGCGACTGCGGCAAAAAGCGGCGAGTGGCTCATGCTTAAAAACCTGCACCTGATGACTTTCTGGGTACCTGTCCTGGCTAAGGAGGTGGCCAGGCTGGAAGCGCACGAGAAGTTCCGCCTGTGGCTGACTGCCGAGTCTCATCCCAAGTTCCCCGCCGTCATGAGCGAGCACAGCTTGAAGGTGACCTACGAGGCACCGCCTGGCATTAAGCGCAACTTGCAGCGGACACTCCGAAGTTGGGGTCCTGATGTTTTTGCCGGAGCATCGGCTGCGCGTGCTCAGAACGTCTTTGCCCTCGCCTGGTTCCACGCCGTGGCGCAGGAGCGTAGAAAGTTCATCCCCCAAGGGTGGTGCAAGTTCTACGAGTTCTCTGATGGCGACTTGCGAGCGGGGCTCGAGCTCGTGCAGCGGCTGCATGACAGAGGCAACGTCGACTGGAACACCGTGCACGGACTCTGCGAGAACGCCATCTACGGCGGGAGGGTGGACGATGCACACGACATTAAGATCCTGCGCGCGTACCTGGAGCGCGTCTTTAACTCCGCTGCGCTCCCAGGGGCCGGCAGGGTTACTCAGCCACTGGGACCCTTTGAGTTACCGGCTGATGGTGATTACCGCGCATTTGCAACCTTGGCGGACTCGTTGGCTGATGAGGACAAGCCGTCCATGTTCGGGTTGCCCGCCAACATCGAGCGGTCTTATCAGCGTTCCTCCAGTGGGGAGACTGTTGTACAACTCCGTGCTCTCATGCGGACAATAACGGGGGCGCAGACGTTCGAGCGGGACAAGTGGCAGAAGGAATTGACCCCCATCTTGAACCTTTGGAAGAAGCTGAATCAAGGCTCGGCATTGCTCAAGGCCAAACTACAAGCACCTCCAGCGTCTGTGGATGCCGATCCCATCAAAGCGTTCGCCGAGTTGGAGTACTTTAACGCCGTGGCCCTGCTGCAGTTGGTGCACGCATCGCTGTCGGGTCTGTCCAAGGTAATTCGCGGGACGGCACACCTGGACGAGACCGTGGCCGCCCTGGCGGACTCTCTTTTGCGCCATGAGACTCCAGGTCGATGGCAGAAAGCTTGGGATGGTCCGGAGGACCCTCTGGAGTATGTGCAGACGCTCTGCCACAAGGCTGATCGCGTTCAACAATGGCATGACCTGGCTCGCCAGGATGCTCTTCTGCGAGGCGACTTGACCCTGTCTGATCTTTTTCATCCAGACACGTTTTTGGGTGCCTTGCGCCAGCTCACGTCACGTCAGTACGGCACGGCCATGGACGAGCTGCGCCTGGTCAATGCTTGGTCACAGGGTGGCCTTTCCGGCGCCAAGCTCGTCGTGCGCGTGACCGGTCTTATGCTGGAGGGCGCCACATTTGACGGTCAACGGTTGTCTGCTAGCGCTCACGATGCCCCCACCTTTTCTGTGGCCCCCACGTGCACTCTTGCATGGATCCCCAAGGAGGACGACCGCAAGTCCGGCAGTCAGCACACGTCACTCTCGCTGCCGCTGTACTTTTCAAACGAGCGTGAGCGGGTGGTGGGGCACCTACAGCTGCCCAGCAACGGCGAGACGGACAAGTGGCTGTTGTCCGGCACAGTGCTCTTCATCAACAACTACTTCTGAAGCATCATACGCATCTAGCACCCCTTTTTGGCATGTACACTAAGAGAGAAACTTCTATTTACTTATACATGAATGTGTAACATGTTAGAGTGCAACATAGCGTTGAGCGTTTACATCCTTTCCTCACACTTGTGGTTGTTCCTGTTGCCTGTATGAGCTTCGCTGGGGAAGGGAGCGAAGCTTTTGGAGCCACTTCAGTTTCTGCCGTCTCACTCTACCCTCTCATGCGCGTAAGGCACTGACTTCGGGTCAGTGAGTTCACCTTTTTGGAGTTGATGGCAGCGAAGGAGTCGGGCCCAGCCCAGATGATTTCGGTGTCACAGAAGCCCTGCGTGCACCACTACTCGTGAAGGAGGTCCTGGAAGGCGCCGGGATCGCGTGCGAGGGACATCATATGGACGTCTTCCTGCACCAACTCCGTGGGTCCTACACAAGTTGGGCTGTGACTAGTGAAATAGTCAGACTATGTATTGGAACAGAAATTTTGTCAGTACTTTAAGTAAGACTTCATTCGAGCTCAGGTCGGGCTGGTTGAAAATGGCTTTGACCTTTCCAGCCGTACGCTCGAAGCATCGTCTCCACCAATCGATGTGTATTTGGTCAACTTAGATCGTTGGGATTTCTGCTCTGACAAGCACCTGGTGGTGCAGAAGGCGGCGGGGAACATCAAGAGCACCGCGCTGTCCGAAATCCGTTCGCTGCCAGCCCCGCCTGAAGTCATCAGAGACATCCTGCTCAGACTGATGGGTACTCAGGATACGTCATGAACAGCATGAAGAACTCTCTGGCCAAGTGCGGGGTCAAGGACGAGATTCTCCGGCTCGACGAGTCGTCGTCGTCTCGAACCGTCAGATGCAACTCTGCTAGTAAGTAAGTGATGTGGTTGTCAGAAGAGTAGAAGCAAGCTAAAGGTGTTGGAAAGTATATTGTGCAATGTTGTTTGAAAAGTGACTTATTTGACCAAGATGCTCAGTAAGTAGTTCAGCTGAGGCTATGTTGGTATAAGTTAAGCGCGCCCTCGTGAGCGATCTGCCTGCACGCAAACCAGGTCATTGCTTAGGATCTTGCCGAGGATCTTCTCGCGGGTCTTCTACCCCTTGAAGGGACTCCTATGACATTGTACTTACTGGCCTTGCGCGCGCGCGCATGACTCAGCAGCAACAGCTGATCTTTGTTGTCATTGGGGTTCTCGGCAACAGCCAAAACTTGAACGAAAAACTGTGATAGCCGCTTCAGGCAAAGGTGCCACGCCCACCGACCCCGAGTCCGGAGCCCGAGGTCATCCCGTTCAGTGCCGACAAGAGCTGGAACGCCACAGCTGACTTCAAAGACAGTTCAACCGCCCCGAGGATGGAGCGCTTCTCGCTGCTCCTGTTGGAGCCTGGTGAAATCTACTTCGAGGACTTTGCTGTCGTGCTGCATCCTCAAAAGGATCTGGAGAAAAACATCCCTGGCCCCACTATTAAGACGAGTGAAGCGTCTAACCTCAAGAGCAGGAAGAGCACTTCCTCCAAGGAGAAGTCCAATATCCTTAAACCATCGTCTTCCATCTTGAAGGAGGATGTGGCGATCCCAGGGAGGCTCAAGATCTGCTCCAAAAGTCTCGTGTTCGTGCCGGCCTTCGCGGATCTGCACAGGCCCATGGTCAAGTTCCCGTTGAACGAATGCCAGAAGATTGAAGGTTGGGCACCATATGAAGTAATCGAGCAATCACCATGGAGTCTTTTTCCTCTATGCAGAATACTTGCCAACTTCTTTTCGGGCTCCCTTGGCCAGCGAGCAGAACCTCTTTCTCATCCGCGCCTCCTCCTTCGTTGAGATGTTGGAAGGCAACGTTATTGCACCCTTCAAGTTTATCCGAGGGAGCGGGGGAGGTGGCGAGGTCAAAGCGGTCGACTTCGTGCTCACGGCCAAGTACGGTAACCTCGACGACAGATTGGCACAAATTGCTCAGTTGAAGAGAGCTTCTACCCTTCCTCCGGTGGAACAAGTAAGCATACGAGCATGTTCGGCACCTGAGAGGAATGAAGAACATTCGGACTGCCTTGTGTCCCTGTCATCGATTCATGTCAAGCTGCACTCTTCTTTCAGAACGGCATGATTGCCACCATCGTGTACTCGCGACAGAATCGCCTGACTTTTGACACTTGCTGGCTGGAGTCCGTCAAGGAGACGATTCTCCTGAAAGTAAGGATGCGAAAAAAGCGTACTGGTGACCATTGAAGGCTACATTATCGTCACTGTTATTTGCAGACGGTGGGCAATAAGGTCACTCCTTTGGTGGTGAACCCTGGACGAATCGTGCTGACCGACGCAATCCTCTACTTTCAACCGTACAACAACGCCGAGAGAGATCCGGTCATCAGAGTGAGAATCGACAAGATCAAGCGGTTATTCCAGAGGAGGTACAAGTTTGACCGCCGATAATGCGGAACTGTGTGTGCTTCTGGTCACTGTTTGGTCTTGCAGGTATCTCCTCCGCCCGCTGGGTCTAGAGATTGACTACGTGAACAAGAGGGCTAAACGTGATCACATCTACCTGACGTTCAACAAGCCAGAGGACAGGCAGTTGCTGTACCACAAGCTTATCCAGCAAAAAGTATGACCCAGAACCTTCATGTGCAATCTTCCTCTGTTATGCATCTGTGCCATTATCCACCAGAACTTGAAGCTAGAGGACAGCAGGGAGGATCATATGACGCTTCAGTGGCAGCACGGCCTCATTTCAAACTTTGACTACCTTCTCTATCTGAACAGTGCCGCCGACAGGAGCTTCAACGATCTCACCCAGTATCCAGTCTTTCCCTGGGTCATCGCTGATTACACAAGTGATACTCTAGGTTTGTCCTGTTGAATAGAGTTTTGGGTGAGAAGGTGCCTTAAAATGGGATGATCGCCCGCAGATTTGACCGAGCCCGCCACTTTTCGAGACCTCAGCAAGCCCATGGGCGCTTTGAACGACGAGAGGTTGGAGTATCTCAAGAAGAGGAGAGAAGACATGCCCTGTGAAAAGCCCTTCCTGTATGGGTGGGTGTCGAGACCATATTTCAGTGCATTACATACGTAGCTCAAGCAGAGGAGAGGTAATGTGAGCACGGTCTTCAATCGGGTGGGCGCTTGATCGTACCTGCATGGCCAGTTAAATTGAAATCTTAACCTGGATGACCTCATCTGGCTTACCCTAACCTTGTCACAGCAGCAGCAGCAGCAGCTGGAGTGAGCTAATGGTCAGACTCTACGTGGAGGTCTCGACTGAGCTGAGTCAGCAAAGATTTGTCCTATCCTATTTCGTCTCCTAGAAGCAACGTTGCACTGTGCTGAGTGCTACGTGCGCACATTGCAAATCAGCAACGTTAATGCGCCAGCGGCTGGAGACGAGTTTTCTCTTATAGGTGGGATTTTTGGCTATCACCTTGAATGAGGTCGTCACGTGGCCTCCACTCGTTTGCCCTGCGACCCGTGCGAGGTCACAGGGATTATGGATGTTCACTTTATGGTGTCGAATCGTAAAACTTAAGTTAGGCTTTACCAAAGTCTTTAATTCATGCATCTACAGACGAGGCCAACTGTTTGAAGCTGCGGGAATTTTCCTTGAATTCACGAACGTATCTGACTTAATCCGTGGTCAGTCATAGGTTCTCTCTAGTCACAGGCTTGCAGTGTCACATGTACAGATTCATACTTATCTCGGATGAAATGGGACTTGTATGCACCATGTAGTACAATAAGTTGCAGACTTATATTAAAGGAGCACCCGAATGAAGTAGGACTTGTGAAATGAGCTGCCTGCTGCATTGAGGCTTGGTGTGTTAAGTGGTGTCATTATGTTGTAAGTTCTGCAATTTTATGAGTACGGCCGGTGACCATCTGCCTTAAGATCTCCTTCCGCTTTTGTTCCAGGTCTCATTACTCCACGCCAGGCTTCGTCCTGTACTTCTTGGTGCGCCAGATCCCCGAATGCATGCTTTGCCTACAAAACGGTCGCTTCGACCATCCTGACCGAATGTTCAACTCACTGCCGCAGACCTGGATCAACGTTACAACGCACCACACGGACTTCAAAGAGTTGGTGCCGGAGTTCTACATGCCCGAGAACGAGGTGATCATTGTCAATGATGTTACATGGGAAGAAGCAACCAGATGTGTGCTATGAAATCCATGCAGGGCTCTTTCTTGGTCAATCAGCGGGATATCGATTTCGGCGAGCGTCAATGCGGCCGCCGCGTGTCGGATGTGGGCTTGCCGCCCTGGGCTGATGGGCCCGCCGACCTTATCCAGAAGTTCCGCGATGCCCTCGAGGGCGATTACGTGTCTGAGCACCTCCATCAGTGGATCGACCTCATCTTTGGGTTCAAACAGAGGGGCAAGGAGGCGGAAAAGGCCGACAACGTCTTTTTCTACCTGTGTTACGAAGGCAGGTTTGAGTATGTGAGCATAAGTGCTAAGACTGCAACATTCCAATTGAATCGATATTTGTTACGTCGAGACTGGATATCGCGATATTTCGAGAGGGTGCGTTAATTTAGAAGGTGTTTGATATAGCTTAAAGATGTTTCATATAGTTTAAAAATGTCTTTTGGGCTCAGGCTCTGTGGATTTGGATGCCATTCGAGACCTCGAGGACCGCTATGCCCTCGAAATTCAGATAGGAGAGTTCGGACAGGTAGACATACATGCATGTACTGAATGAAGTCTTGCAGCACTCCAGGTTGATTGTCTTCTCATCCTCACAGGTCCCGAAGCAAATTTTTAATTCCCCACATCCACAGAAGCTTGCCAATAGGGTCCCCAGGGGCATCACCAACGCAACAGAATCCAACAGAGACTTGCTAGGTCACGGTGGGCGTCTATTATAGTTAATAGTCCTTTGTGCGTCTAATGTTATGCAACATGCTCTAGATGGTAGCAGACAGCAACTGACGTCCATCATCGAGACAGAAGTAGGCGACGTCAAGTTCTGGGACAACATGATGAAGCTGAGGAGACTCAGTGATTACAAGGTGACTATGGAGGACCTCACGTACTCCTTGTCCGTGACCGCGCAAATCATCTTCCTTTCAGCCTCATCGGGAGGCCGTGTCTGCAGTGTCTGTGTCCGTGGACAACCTTTGCGTGTTCTCTGCCGCTCACGACGAGCTCCTTAAGATGTACTCCATCGAAGAGATGAAGGTCCTTAGGAGTGTGCACGTGAGGATGAGGATGATTCTCAAATTTTTTTCCATCACAACTTCAATTCTCAAACCGCCTTTAGGTCCCTGATCTGTCGATATCTTGCACATACCCACTCCCTAACAATCGCACAGTGCTCTTGGGCTCCAGGAACAACAGCGTGTGCGCCTACAGCATAGAGTTTGGCAGGACTGCTGGAGATCTCTGCGTCCACGGGTCACCACAATTCTTGCCGTAGCGTCCAGCACTTGTGGGCAACTCTTTTTTTATTTCAGTGATGCTGTGTCGTGCATGGACTGGCACTCAGACTTGCTGGCCACTGGCTCCTGGGACTCGAGCGTCAAACTCTGGCACTGCGGTCAAGCCAACGGTTACGGCGCCCGGCTCAGCTCGGCGGATCTCATCGCCCAACTGCAGCACAACAGCCAGGTCACGTGCTTACATCTGGCCCCGGACAAATCACAAATGGTTGCTGGTGAGTTGGGCTCCGCAACATCACCCGACAACCTGATACATGTCTTATTCTTAGGCACTCGGGAGGGTAACGTGGTGCTTTGGTGCCTCAGCACGTACGGAATCATACAGGAGCTGCCGGCACATCGACGGTGAGCAAAAGTCCTCCGTCTTGATCATGCTCTTAACCGATTTGTTCATTCTTGGCGTGTTTCATGTCTAGACAAGTGAATGCGGCCAAGTTCTCCCCCGACGGGACCAGAGTGGCTTCTGTGGGCTCAGACTTCTACATGAAAGTCATCGACTTGAAGACCGGAAGTATTCTCTTCTCTAAAGGTATGGAAGGCCTTACCTGAGCGCATGCCAAGAGTGTCAGCAATGGATTGCACTGCTTTCAGACCTTGGCGAGGAGCTGAACTGCCTGGCCTGGGACGGTCGCGTGACCTTGGTGGGTGGCGGCTCTGGCGCTCTCAACTTGTGGGACCTGCACCGTGGTCGGCACATGCTGAAGCTGCCCTTGGCACATGACGGGCCCGTTACGGCTCTTGCGGTGTCGCAGTGCGGACAGCTTGTAGTCACGGGAGGGGAAGATCGGAGAGTCGTAGTGTGGACCACCAAGGACAAGGCGGATGAGGACTAAGCCTGGAAGGCGACGAAATGAGTACCAGTTGACCCCATCTTGATAAGCTCTATTGGCGAGTGTACTTGAATACGTAGTAATGTTTTGTACTCGGCAGTCCAAGGAACAGTGATTTGATGCATGTGTGTGCTAAATAACTTGTTAGCAAGCCATGTGTACGCTTTACTGTGATGGTTTTCATGCGTGAAAAAGGTTTTAAGCGAACAATTTGAGCAAATAGTGAACGCCTACATTAGTAGGTTGATGTGATGTCTGATGGAGTACTGTGGACACAACTATGCACGGTACGATACTGATTATACTTCGCATTCACTCCTCCTTAAAACCGTATACGAGGTTTTTTGCACAAGAAGTAGCACTGTACTGTCCAGAAATAAGATCTTATCTCGATGAAATGACTTTTAAGCTTCACACGCACCCACAGTTAGACTGATCTTCCTCCAAGTGGTCCAACACTTGTGTGCCCGCGAAAGGCACAACCATATTTGTGATGTTGATGACCACAGCCCGATCCCTACTCAAGGACGTTGTGAAAATGCTCTGCATGCATGCGAGTCAATACTAATGCTATAAACTGTGCAGTTGTCTGCGTTCCGGTCACATTTTGTCAGGCAAAAGGATGCAAGTAGACGCTGTAAGCAAATAAATATACGTCAATCGTGCCATTTCTGCTTCTGTTCTCTTGGTTTGGACAGTGGGTTCTTTGTTGAAAGTCACATTTTTCTCATCATAGAGGGTTAAACAGTACACTTTTTCAGTCCTACAGCATTATATAATTGTAATTCTACACACAAGAAGAATTATTCTTTCTTCCACACCAGGTGAGGCAATATCATTAAGCCCCAAATGCAACTCCAGGAAATCCAGGGACTTCATATTCATGATATGAGTTTGAGCTAAGGCTTTTGTGCCTGATGAATCAATGCTGCTGATCAAAGGGATTTATTTAATCCCGTTGATCTAAGTATTTTGGGGCCAGATAGATTTGATGAAAAATTACCTGCCAGACAAGTCCAACTCCTGGATCTGAGCATGCTGCAAGGCCTTAACTAAGGCCTTTGAAGACATTGAACTCAAATGTTGAACTGCTTTTCTAAGTCAATGTCTATCCTACAATTGACTTATTTCCCTAATGTTGTTTTCGTCCAATGTAGCCAAAACAATTGTTTTAACTTCGCTAAAAAAGGTCCATTTTTTTTCATCTTGATTCCATTGAAGAGTTGTAACTATCTCTGTTAGATTTGACCGGTCAATGAGCATAGTCAGTTTTTGAAGGATTCTACGGTGTCATAGATTAGTTGAACAAAGCTGCAATCTCGAATTTGGGTCTTAAAATTCATAAATATGATGATTCATAAGTAAATACAATATGTGACTTGAAGAAAATCGGCATCATTCAGAAAGTGCATTGAGCTATACTTGGATGTTTGTTACATAAACCTCACCAGAATTCTCGGTCTTTTTCTTGCTCAGCCTTTTCTCATTGATGAGAGGGAACATTCTCTGCTCGATCGTTGCTGCTTTCAGGATGTTCAAGTGTGTGTTCAACAACCCAATGGAGACAGAGTCTCCACTCGCATTCTAGTCACAACCACAAGATCTGGGCTGCTGCTCTTCCTTGTTGTTGCAGAGATCTGTGACAGATTCGTTAACTGGTGCCTAAGTAGGATTCAGTGTGTTCTTGATGACCTCACTTGCATGAATAAGTACAAAATATGGGTGTCTCGAGGATTAAGGGCCTTCATAATCAGCTCCAGGGTGGACGCGGACATGGTCATGGGCCAAGGAGGGCACAACGTCTACTCAGTTCTGTAGGGCACAGCCAAAGGCAGCGGGCCACGGGCAGGAGCTCCGCCGGGATACGGAGGGTAGAGCTCGAATCCAGATACGCGGGAAGCTGGTCTAAGCCATGTGCCTGAGACTGCTGTAGCTGATATTGTTGTCCTGGAGAGTGATTGTCCTGGAGAGGAACGTTTGGGTGCTGCTGAAGGCTAGACGGCGACGTCAACGCTGCTGCTCTGAGTGTGGTTGTGGTATGACTGAGGAGTGGAGCGAGTAGAAAAATGAAACTAATAATAATATTTTTTTTAATATTCGGGGTGTTTCCACAAAAATTTGGAACATTTCAAGGTTTTCAGGACAAGGAAAATTTTCTCTTCTTCTTTATGAAAGTCTGGATGGTGCTTTTCTAGTTGCAAGATTCACGCATCTCATCTTCATCAGGTCATGAGCTTGCAGGGTCCGCCAGCAAAGTGTTAACACATGTTTGAATCGGACATTTCAGTAAGCTGCTCATCCAATCGTCTCTTATGCTGTTAAGTCCAAAAATATGTGTTAGTGCTTTGCTGGCGGACCCTGAGACTCTTGAAGATATCTGCAACAGGACCAATGCTGTCCCCGGAGGGCAGCTGTTCAAGGCAAAGCTGGACTGGAATGTTGGTCTCAAAGTTCTCGTAACTGTGGACAAGGTCCTGAAAGGCCAACTTGACCACAAAAATGAGTCTCTCGGATGTGTCAGCCCTAAAGTACTGCTGCCCCCTGGCCTTTGCGGACATAGAGAGGTCCTGGCCCTCGTTTGTTTCTCCAACGAGGTCAAGCTGTTCGAAGGAAAGTGTTGAAAGAAGTGCTTAGCGAACAGTTAAATTTGCGAGATACGCCCCAGCTTAAAAAATGTTCTTTAGATGTATTTGCACTGTTGGAGAACATATCAGTTAGATATTTGAGGACATTTTGGGACAAAATTGTTCTACTCGCTCGACAGATGAATAAGAGTGGCTCAAGCAGTGACTCACTGAACGTCCAAGACCTTGGAGGAGGAGCTGCTAGAAGAATCTCACGGACTGCCAGACGTGGTCGTCGTCGACCTCGCCACTCAACTGCTCATCCCAAGAGTCCCTACTGCATCATGACCTGAGCTCAGCTCGCCATTACTTTCATCTTCCCTGGGGCCAGCAACGCCTTGGCCAAAATGGCAACGTGCACACGCGCACCATGAAGCACGGTAGAGAGGGGGGGGGGTCATCATCAAGGTCTGCAGAAGACTCCTCTACTGACCTTGGTCGTAACGCAGAACCTATGGGGATTTCCACAGAAGTGTAGCTCACGTTGGAGCCACCACGTGGACGTCCAGGCCTTCCCTTCATAAGTGACATCGACTCATACGCTGTAGTGGAACGTGTTGAGGTGGAATTTTGGACATGTAGATGTGATTCTTGGGCGCAATGTTGAGCACAGAGGTCCTATGCCAAGGCTGCCCCTTTTGGTGCTACCCTGTGTAACTTGACAGAACGTAGCAATGTCTCAACGCGGACACGGGGATTTTGCCTGCTTGCACATAGCGCCGGGGGCCCTGGAGAGTGATTCCCCCCGGAAATGGTGAGCCTGGGGGTCAGGATTCTCTAACGAAAATTTCAGGCAATGTCATCAACTCTGACCCCCTGAAAAAGCCAAATTTCAATCTTCTTCCCATGCCCCCTCTCCAAGTGGCCTGCTTTGAAGTCCAGCTCTCGTCCTCGGTCCGTGAAAGTCCTCGAATTCGTTAAAAACTTGGAGTCAAAAGGCAGATTTTAAAGTCCATCTTGAGAGAGATGCATTTGATTGGAAATATACAAGATACAATATACCGTAAACAAGAATTTCTTCAGGGATTTCCCAACTAATGGTTTGAAACTGGGATCAGCTGACTGTCTTAGCGCCGCAACTCCTTGCAACAGCTGTAGAGTAGGGATGTTCAGCGGTTTTCCCGAGCCGGCTCGGTTCGGCTTCTTCTTAATCTCCCGATGCCAAGCACCAATGGGCATAACAGATGACTCGTCCAAAGTCTGTCGAACTTTGGGTTTGAGGGAAGGGATCTGGTTCAGTTGGAAGTTCAGACATCTCGTTAGGACTATTTTGGCTTTTGGGCTCAGCTTGATTACATCTCTATTCTGGAGTTGTCCGCGATTTGTTTGTAAACAAGCCAGGTTACCGCTTAGGATCTTCTTGCGGGTGTTCTACCTTTTAAAATTTCCAAGGCTGGCTCTGTGTCGCTCCATCATGACCACCTTCTACGCGGTGGCCAAGGGCAAGAAGCCGGGAATCTACAGGACGTGGGAGCAGTGTCAGCAACAGGTATTCTTGCTGGGGATCTGTAAGCCATCGTTCTGCTTCAAGCGCCGGAGCAAACTTTTGTCCACTAATTTGCGTTTGCAAACATTGTTGACGATGATGCTCAGTGTTCCAAGTTATGGTCACTCTAAGTTACTCATAACGCTTAGGTCATCGATGTTTTGTCCCTTTCGTAGATCAATGGTTTCAAGGACGCCCGCTTCAAGAAGTTCGCTACCCTCGCCGAGGCCAAACAGTTTGCATTCGGCGATTCGTCAGGATCCTCTGCAGACTCCTCTACTGGATCCCCTGCAGGATGCGCTGGAGGATCCTCTGCTGGGACTTCTGCCGGATCCCTTCAGACTGGTGGCAATGACGCCAAGAAGAGGAAAAGGACACGGGAATGGAGCAGTGGAGAGGAAGTAGACTGCGATCCGACGGGACCTGCGTCGACTTGGAGAGAAGAGCTGCAGCAACTGAGACAGGAAGTGGAAGACATTAGGTATGCATAAGATTGCGATCTGCACAGTGAGTAGCAGAGCATTCGCCAACTCCGAGGTCAGGTCGGTACCGATGTTGGCCGTCGACATCTCCTTGCTGCAGGCTGAGGGAGACGCGTCCTCATCATGCAACAAAGCAGTAGACACGTAAACCTAGTGGCACATAAGTAGTTCGTCCGAGCATACACTTCAAACGTACAAAATGCTAAGGACTGCACCATTTTACAGTACAATGACAGTACTTTCTTGCCTCAGCTCAACGTTGAAGGCCTTTGTCGAGGAGAAGACATCCGCGTTGGACCAGGTTAAGGCCACCTTGGACAGGATCATTGGTGGAGGAGGAAGTGTCAAGAAAGCGAAGCAGGAACAAGATTTGCACAAGAACAAGGACAACTTTATCATCAGCGATGATCACTTTGTCCAGGTCTTCACTGATGGTTCCTGCGAGAACAATGGAAGGCACGGTCAGTCTCTAGCAATTCTGGGCAATAATGATGTGACACCAATATGTAGCCAGATAGATACCTTTATAGCTATACCTTGTTATGTGAGCAAAAACATGCCCTCATTTCTCAGTCGCACTTGTCGTTCGCTTCCCTGTGCCATAACATCCCTACCGTTGATTCCATAGCCTGATTCTATCTGACTCTCATGGGCGTCTCTTCTGACTCACACTGTACACAAGATACCTACCAGGTGGCGAAACGCCTCATAAAAGTAGATAGTTTGATCGACAGACTGATAGTTGTTAGAAAATGAAGTTTCTTTCCTAGGTGCCATTGCTGGAATTGGCGTCTGGTTCAACCATGGCCACCGACTCAATACCTCACTGGCGGTGCCTGCAGGCAAGAGGCAAACGAACAACGTGGCGGAGATCATGGCAGCCACGGCAGCTGTCAGAACGGCCAAGGTTTGTCTGTTGTTTCGTGTCAACAGGGTTATGTGATCACGTCGTTGCTCCTATTGGTGTAATCATTGCATTTGGCCCAACCAGTGCTGGACATGTCTTTACGTTGACGGGTCCCTTGAGACCTACCTGAGTTGTGCAAGCAACATAGTGACTTCGCTGATGTCATCATTTTCCATCCAGACAGCTGGCGTGCAGAAGCTGTGCATCAACACCGATTCCAAATTTGTCATCAACTGTGTCGAGCTCTGGATGAACGGATGGAAAAAGAAAGGTTGGGTCACTGCAAACAATTCCCCAGGTGAGGATCTTTGTCTTGTGAGACAGGCTGCATTTTAAGCCTCAAAATGAAGGTGGACCAAGACACACTCGTCCATCCATATGAACTTCGCCTCCATTTGCGCACTCAGATTCCTGATGAAAGATAAATTGTGACTCAACAAAAGTCAGTCAACAGATGGAAAGAGCGCAAGATGGTAGGAGGGTAAGTGGTTGTCTTCACTGCCAACATTGCAAGGAAGTTTTCACCCTGGGGTTTCCTCCTGGATGACAATGTCACGTTTTAAGTCTCGAGAAAAACCCTTGGGTGGCAGGAGGAACCCTTTCATTAGAGCATCGGCATCTGGTGGCACTCGTTCTGTGTAATGACGAGTGGTATGAAGGGGGAGCGACTGCAATCGTTGACGTTTGCACGTACTTGTCCGTGGTGTGTCTGCTCAAGCTGGGTGATGCACTGACACCATCTGTTCCAGTTGTCAACAAGGAAGAGCTGCTGGAGCTGGACGGTGTCATCCGAGAAGATCCACAGTTCAAGCTGCGCTGGAACCACGTCAGAGGCCACCAGGGCATCGAAGGGAACGAGCTGGCCGATGAGCTGGCCAAGATGGGTGCCAGGAAGAAGCTCAGTGAGACCCAATAGTGACCAAGGAGTCATTTCCTGCGACCATGATGACGTGTCATTGAAGCTGAATAATACATGCAGTGTATTCCTACTACTCCGCGTTGTCAAGTCTTCTTACTACGCTGGCATGGATTTAAGTACATACGTCCTCACATGCGGCGGACAAAGTCTCCGAGGATCCCAGCTCTACTCATGACCAAGATCGTGCTGAGCCCGTTCAGTAGCGCAGTCCCACCCGTTGGTAACCAGGCCTAGCTGGATAACAGTATGAGGCTCAACAGTAACTGTAACGATCACTGGTGCAGTGCTGACAAGTGCCGTACTTGTCAGCACTGCACCATGACGACGTTTGTACCACGGCATTGCCGCATACGCTGACAACTCAGAAGTTTGATCACCCCACTGAAAGTGTCAGTCACTCCGCTGGTGAACCTTTGGGAAGATGATGACGGCATGCGTCTTCTGGGGGGTCCACGTCAACTTGTACACTGTGTTCTCGGTAATCATTTGAGGTGTTGCTATTGATATTTTGGGTTTGGGCCTGGTTATAACTGTTACTTTTGGCGTCAACTGGATCTGATTTCTGTTCTTGCTCTGAGTGGACGACTCGATCTGGGCAGTACATATACAATGTCCATTGTGCTCGAGGCCGAGGCCGAGTTGGTCCCCACCAACTCGTACAGCGCAACTTTGTTAAGAATCTCGGACTCTGTCTTTTGCAGCACTGGGAGAACAAAGTCTGGACCGAAAGCCAGACTGAGCTTGTTTTTCTATCTACCTAACAGATCCGGAGCCTGAGTCCGGAGCCGGATCAGGATGAGCTCCTGAGATCTGGTGGTCAAGGTCGTCCAGGACAGCTCAGTTTGAGACGACGCCCCCAATGTTCACTCTCAGCATGACGTTTGGGAATCGTACGAGACACTTTAAAGTGCAATGCTGCGACAGCCACAGAGGGACTAGGTCGGTCGACAGCTTAATCGTCCGGAGACACTCTGACGATCTTGACAGGAGGACATTTCCTTTGACTGCGACGACTGGAGCGGCCGCCGCAGAGTCACGCTTGGAACAACTTGTCCACAGTTTGCCCAACAAAAAGTGAAGAAAGAAAAAAATGCAAGTCAGCGCCAGGATTTAATGGGAAGTGAAGTTTTCTGCCACAAAAGCCGCCTCCCTCTCTCTGTCCACGTGATCCCCGATGCGTACGGCACCAACTGCTCGCCCATTATCCATCCTTCGTGGAGATTGAACAAAAATGCACGTTTGTTCTGAGTTAGAAGCGAGATTTGATTACGTTTTTTTGCCCCGACGCCCCGGAAACTGCTGCTTGGGAGTGCTCGAGAACCCCTCCTTCCTGCCCCTCTCTGCCCCGAAGTGCGTGTTTTTCTCCGTCCAAAATGGTTTCCGCAGGGTCAATTTAAGGGTCACGAATAATTGTGCGAAAGCGCTTCTTCTCATTCTCAGATACAGAGCAGCAACGAGAAATTATGGTGCTTTGATGCGGAAAGATGTGCACAGGCGAGTCTTTTAGACCGAGACCGCCGGGGCTGCCAAAGTTCTCTAGATATTTAGCCACTGACACGAAATGTCTGTCTGCGCACGACGACGGACGGAGCTCCGGAGGTTCGATATGAGCTTGGTCGGCCCCCCTCTGAGGCCGCAGGGACGCGTCAGCCTGGGTGATTACGCGTCAAACTCATTGCAATTGACATCGCCGACCTCTTCACCATCTCGATGATTTGGCAACGGCCAATCTGGAGCATCGATGCCTGCGCACCTGGGCAATTTGTATCATTGCGGCCTATTTGTTTTGAGTGCAACCTCTTCAAGATCGGTAACAGAGGTGTAATTTGCTGCGCGGATTTCGGCGTCAACCCGACAAGGTCGGACTCAAACCAGCCTTGGGCTTGCAACCAGGAGTTTTGTCTGTGCAGCACAAGCATTTCCAATGTTTTGTTTATTCTGTGCGTGCGATTATTTATTTTCTTGGAGTCGAAAACTTGGGAGATGTCACGCGACGCAATGAGACGATTCAACATAGATCTTGCCTGTCACCTGTTCCCGTGTTCGTCTCTCTCGTGCCGCCTTTCCTTCTCTGTCGTCGGCATCGCCGCCAACCTGGGCCCGATCGTGTGCGGCTGGCAGGTGGAGGATCTTGAACTTGCGAAACGACAACTCATGGCCATCTAGATCATCATCCGCTGCTACTGCTGCTCAGGCCACGACACCCTAACGAAGAGTGAGGGGGGGAAAAAGGGGCCCCGCAAAGTCTCTCCTCAGTTCGTCGGCCGCCCACAGCGGTGCCACTGACCGATGCTCCCGGAGGCTTCGGAGCTTTCCCATTTGACCACGTTCCACAGCGCCATTGACAGGGCGGCGGTCAAGATTGCGCTAGTGCGTCACTCAGATGTGAGCGCGCCCTACACAAGTCGATCCAGAAAGCTAACATTTCCGGTTTCGTCTCCCCTTCCTGGACTGTCTCCTTCGTCGACATGTACAAGGCGACCCGCGTAAAATGCAACACTTTGGATATTGCGAAGAGGTGAGAGGTCCTGGAGCAAAGGCGCAAATCAGTTCCCTTTGAGGCTGAATCCCTGACATTTCATAGCAAGTGGAACCATTTCTGTTGGTCCAACCACTCAAAGGCTGCGAACGCTTGAATGAGGAGTGCACAAGGCTTTAAGGCTCTTCTCCAGGACCAGTTATGAGCTGAAGCTGGAATCATCTGAGGATCAATGCTGAAGTGAATTTCACGATATTGTCTCACACGGCACTCGATCTAACGATATTCCACAACTTACTGGAACAGACAGATCACACTCTGAACTGAAGAATCCTCTCTCTCTATGGTGCAACGCATCCAGCAGTGATGTATGAGACAGATGCAGCGCACCAAACATGACCACAAGACAGTTTCACCTCCACACGAACCACTGCGCGCTGCAGGCTTCTCTGGCTGTAGAAGCTGCTCCCGTGGCCGTGGTCGCAGTTCTGGCATCCCACGACGAAGCCTCCGAGATCGATCGACCCCAGAGATACTAATTAAATGTGCTCACGATTTCTTCTCATGTTTCACCGCCTATTGATGCATTTCCCAAGTGACGCACGCGATCGCCGAGAAAAAGAGCTGCAAGAGCCTTCACGAGCACTCGGGGCTGGCAGATATTAATGCCGCGATTTTTCCTGCGCTTCTTGCTCGATCTTTATCTGTCAGCGCTGCTGTCGGCGATCGACTACACGCGGACGTGGCACACGCGCCCCGCGTCGTTGTACCTGCTGCTGCCGTCTGCATTCGGTGCGTGTGTGCGGTGCAACCAACGAGGCCGACAGTGGACGGATGCGAGATCAGAGGTGTCGCTCAAATGGGATTGTCCTTCCGCTAAGACAGAGGAACAATCATGGTTCTTCGAATCAATTTCTCTTCGTATACCGATTTTGCCGTTCATCGGAATGGTGGAGCTCAACTAACTGGTGGAAGGGGTTGCCACACCTGCACAATTTTCGCCCTCCCCGCACCTCAGGCACTTTGGAACGCTTGAGCAAGACTTTTGCAGAACAGAGCAAGAAGGGCAACTCTGCTGTAAAGGTGAAATCCATCAGTTCGCTGCGTAATTGAAGGGTGATTTTATCGGACGCGAGAATCACCCGCTGAAGAATCATTTTCTCATGTCATGGAGTGATTCATATGACCTGGGACCAGCGTCTTGGAAATTTTCCACAATCAAGACATGAAGAACGAAATCGTGTCCCTCTCGGCCTCCTTCCACTCATTGCATTCATTGCCAAGGAGGGACTCGCAGACTTCCTCAAGAGACCAAAGTGCATCAATTATTTCATCTACTCCTATTACAGCAGTCCGAAGAGACGCAAGTCTGTTGAATCCTGTTCAAGAAATGTTCGAATCAAGTCTGATTCGGCTCGAACTTCCAATCTCAATGCGCTCTTTGCCAGCAAAGCAGGAAATGTTGAAGAGGCTAAAAGGTCTGAGAAAAGGCCAGAAGAGCCTTCGAAGCCTGTTCAGGAAGGAACAATCGCCAATCAAATTGGTGACGTTTGGCCAATGCTGGAGCTCGGACACATCAAGTCCTGTTCAAAGGCTCAGCTTATTAAGTTCCGTTATTACTGCAGTGGCGGCCAAGGTTACTTTCCATGTGCAAATCGGACCTGGGCCAAGTAGAACCTGGGCCACTGAAGCAGACTGTACCTCCTCAAGATCAACTCTGCCTACTTGAGGTTGACGATCTGGCCACTCCAGGCTGGCCTGAAAGTCGACTACCTGTGCTTGAAAGTCCGCAAGTTCCCAGATTTGCCCCTAAATCATACATTGATTACTACTCTGAGTGAGTGAGAAGGAAGGAAGGAAGGAAGGAAGAGAGAGAGAGAGAGATCTGCAACAGCCAGTTGATGTTGGGCGCTGCACGAATCACAGGGAGAAGAGGAATGGGAGGGACAAGAAGAAGAACCTTGTTTGCAGCAGCTCCTTTTTCTACTGCTCAGAGCTTTGGTACTCACAATGAGCCCTAATCACTCTGGTTGACGAGTGGAAAACAAAATGAGGATTAGGACACGCACATGCAAGACCTGCATTTTCTCGGCAAAAACGACCCCGGTAGCATGATCAAACGAGGCAGGAACAGAAACGGATGTCACGCGATGAGCTAAATCAGGAAGGGGGGGGGGGGAGGAGGAGGAGGACCACATTTCCGAGCGATCATTGTGCGGAAGAGATGGAGAGAGAATATTCTTCCTTTTCTCTGGATTAAAAGCAATCAGTTTCCTACCTGGAAATGTTATCGGTCTCTGATGTCGGCCTTTTTTCGTCAATGCTGGGGCTTCGCATACGTTTCCATTGCCGAGCAGAATAATCAAAATAAAGGACCGCAACGAATTGAAGAAATTCGGGGAATCGTGTGCGACTGTACTAAAATGTTCCAATGGAGCTCCTGACGGGCGGCACCGACTGACCCAGCGGAGACCTCACGTTGGAGAGGCTGCTGGTCGACGCCTTGAGCGTGTCTGCCCCCAACAAGTCAACCGCCGCGAATCAACATAGGAGAGAATTTTGCTATGCACCAAGCTGTAGTATATTTCGTCAGGATAAATACGCCGTATATTAAAAGAACTGATGAAACACCAGAGGATAGAACTTATCTGCAGACTCATACGAAGATGACACGCGCATTGTCGTTAATAGCAGAGATACACGCGGAAGCCGATTGTGAAGAGCGATGCCTGAAAAGCGGGTGAGAGAAGGTTTGGCTGGAGAGCAACTTAGAGAAAAGTACAATTATGGCACTGGGATGCAACGGCACAATGCAGAGCAGGAAAGCAAGCCTATTTTGAACGCGTGTCTGGAAGCTCCTGAAGCTCAGATCCATTCGCAATCACCCTGCATTCATTCACTCACATTCACACGAGAGGAGACAAGTGAAAAGTACTGGAAAGTGGGCAACAAGAAGGGGCAACAAACACATCTGATCTAGCCGCGGAAGCTTCTTCCTCCTCGGCGAAAGGCTCTGCCTTGACGGAAGTTCCTGCCCTGGCGGAAGGTCCTGCTCTGGCCGCGGTTGAATCCTCTTCGCCGGTTGTTTCGCCTCCGGAGGCCGTTGCGGAACCTTCTGGCCTGCCTCTCCGCATCCGCGCCGTTGCCGTTGCTGCTGGCGTAAGCACTGAGCGGTGGTGCCGCGTCGACTCCGTTGACCCCGTCGGGTTGGTATTCGTCCAGTTGGTCGAGGCCTTCGTCAAAGTCGTCTCTGATGCCTGCGAGGTCACCGTCGCCGTTGTCGATGAACACGGGCTCGTCGATGGGGGCTGTTTCGCCGTTCAGTCCGTTGAGAGCCCCATTGCCGTTGAAGCCGTTGCCATTGCCGTTGAAGCCATTGCCGTGGCCGTTGCCATTGCCGTTGCCGTTAAGGCCATTGCCGTGACCGTTGCCATTAAGGCCGTTGCCGTTAAGGCCGTTGCCGTTGCCGTGGCCGTTGCCGTTGCCGTTGCCGTTGCCGTTGCTGTGGCCATTGCCGTGGCCGTTGCCATTGAAGCCGTTGCCGTTGCCATTGAAGCCGTTGCCGTTGCCATTGAAGCCGTTGCCGTTGCCATTGAGACCGTTGCCACTTCCAGCGCCAATATTGGCTTCCTGCTCAGCGCGGATCTCGTCGTTGCGAGCGTAGAAGGCCTCGGCCTGCGCGCAATCAAAGTTGAACCACCAGTCGCAGATGAAGTACTGCTGGTTGAAGACGGTTCCGTTGGGACAAAGGAACGAGTACTTGGTGAGTCCTCCCTGACCGTCGGCAGCGCAGATGTGGAACACTTGGCACTCAGCAGAAGGATCCGCATAGTAGCCTAAGGAGATGGAACATAACATTAGTAGCGTATTGACCAGAGGCAAAAGTCCGTCGTCACCTCCTTCCACTTGTCCGTCGCAGGAGAAAGCGGTGTCCGGCACTGCTCCGTAGATGGGATAGTCTGATCCAGGAATTCCAGGCACTGCCTTCTCCAGCATGGCCAAGCCGGGGTCGTCGCCGTTGAATCCGCCGTTGCCGTTGCCGTTGAATCCGCCGTTGCCATTGCCATTGCCGTTGCCGTTACCGTTGCCATTGACGCCGCCGTTCACGTCCAAAGCTGGATCCACCAATCCGTCGAGGTCGTCGTACACGTCATCGAGGGGGTAATCGAGTGGGTCAGCCAGTGCCGGCTCCAAGATGGGCGATCCTCCATCACCTCCTGGCGGGAGCTCCCCCGCGGGACCCAAGGGATCGACGGGCGTAGCGAACGGTGCTCCGTAACCAGTACTGACCTGTTGTTCTGCCACGTCTTGACGCCCTCTCCGTCGAAAGAAATTGTTTCGACGACTGACTCGGGCTCGGCCTCGGCGACCGCCGCGGTGTCGGTGGAACCCATCGGCCAGGGCGCCGGCCACGAGGAAAGCTGTGAGGTGACGGGGGTGGAAAGAGGATCGTGATCAGAGCTGGGAAAGGGTGAGAAGGTGCAGGTCAGGGAGTTGTTACCTATGATCAGGGTGAGGCTTTTCATGGTATTGGAATCGAGGTATTTGGAGGAGGGGACGAACAAGACTTGGACCTGGAAGCTCCAACGATTGCTTTCAACCTGATGTTTGTTCGGCTGAACAGAACCGAGAACTGAATGTTGCTCTGGAAACGTCGAGCCCATTTATATTAGCGGAGCAGCCCAAAGTTGCGCGCTCATCCTCGTCGCCTTCTTCGCCGTCGTCACCCTCGTCGTCGTCGTCGTCCTCCTCCTCCTCGGGCAAGAGAAGCGCCCGAACGTTTGATTCATTGGGTCGTCTGCGCGCCGTCGCCCCGGTGGCATCCGTGGCTGCCGCCTCCGTCGCCCCCGTCGTTGCTGCTGCTGCATGCGGAAAAGAGGCGGCTTCCAACGCTCTTGTCGACCGATCGAGGAAGCGTAGACGCGGTCTGCGGCGGCTTTTGTTTGGAGGCTGAAAGAGAGGCCTTTTTTGCTCGAATTTGCACCAAAAAAGCATCCCACCCTCAGCGCAGCATTTAAAGTGTGCTCATACATTCCGCACACGAATTGGGGATGCTTTTGGCGGAAAGACTTCAGCGGGATGGGCAGACACGAGGTCACTCGCCAACCTCGGGGGGTCCGAGGTTCAACAGCTGCTTCACTGACCAAAGGAGGCGAAAAGTTGGCTTCTTCCTATGGATGAGGTCACTCAGGATTGATACCAAGACAATTTTTTCGTCCAGTTCGGTACAGATTCGTCCAGACTGTTTCATTGCTTCGACTTTGGGCACCGAACACAAGTGGAAAGTGGACTTTTAACTCTGTTCTTCGACTGATTTAACCTTGGACCTTTTCACTGATCGACTTTTTTCACTATCTTTTCTTCTATGCCTTGCCTATGATGCTTTTCTTAATCAACTCTGATCCTCTCTGGAACTTTTCCTTCACTCGATCTACCTTCGTCATCTGTTTTTCGTCAAGTCGGGGATCTAAAATGCCTGCAGAGTCTTCTCTGAACTAAACAGATCCAGAAAAAAATTACTTTTTCCGCCATTTTCACTTTCTCAGCGCACTTCTTGAAAGCCAGAAAAAGTTCTGCCATCAATACATTGTGGAGATCAAGCCTCTCCAGGCACCCAAAACTGACGACCAAAGTAGACGGAGTGAAGGAAAATATCATCTTGAGAGCAGAAGAAGTGGCCGACATTTGCTTCGCACTTCTTAGAGCACCCAGATGAAGGTCAGGTTGTCATCATGGACGCCACGGAGCTGGCGAAAAACCCAGTAGCGACGACAGCGACGGCAACGAGAAAGACTCTGGTACGCAGGGCAACGGCAAAGGCTGCGAGGCCAGCCGCGTCGTGCGTCAGCGTCACATGACCGCCTCGCTCAAGTTGGGGGAGGACGACACCAACGAGTCACAAGCACTTCTTGGCCTCGGCTACTTCTGTCCGGGTCAATTCTGTACTTGGGCTCACATATTATGACCCAACTGCAGACCTTCATCCAATTTCCTGCAATTCATTCAACTCCACTCTTGACTTTCTCCTTGCTACAGTTTGTTTACTCCAGATCGCTGGTGGGTGGATAAGATAAATATACAGCCCTGCTTCTCCCCTGCTTGAGGTGGTGACGGCAGTCTCGACGTCGGCGGACGGGCAAGAGGAGAGCCATGACTCCCTGCTTCAACGCCTCGGACTGCCACTTGCACGAAGTGTGCGTGGACCACTACTCCGGACTGTGCCCTGGAACGTGCCATTGGGCGACGTGGTTCGTGTCCCTCCTCGTGTGGACGTGCATCGGGGCCATCTTGGGTGCCGCCGTGTGTCTGCGCTGCAGCCACTGCTCCTTCAACGTGTGCTGCAGACTGAGGAGGCTGACGCAACAGAGGCCCGGCTACAGCAGGGAAGTGAGCGCTCAGACCGGCGTGAGCATGAACAGTTTCCACAACGTAGTCATGGTCAGGAGCATGTCCCAAGAACTCTACTAGACCAAGACTAGACGCATACGCGTGTCCTTCAAGAAGTAAGAAATGCCCACGGTTTTTATTGAACAGAGATCAACAATTCAACGTAGTAACAACTGCATCAGAGCCACATGGACGAGTACATGGAAGTAGTGTTTGTTATAAGGACGGATCCAATCTCGGTCAGTAGTACAATCTCAGCTTTCTGCAGCTGCCCTGGCTGCCGCCAGCTCGGCGTTGCTGGTGTCCGCCAACGACCTCGCGCGCTCGCAGTCCACGTTGAACCACCAGTCGCAAGTAAAGTACTCCTGGTTGAAGAGAGTTCCGTTTGGGCAGAGGAACGTGTATTTGGCGTAGTCGCCATGCAGGTTCAACCCGCAGATGTGGAAGGACTGGCAGCCGGCGCCGGAGTCCGCGTAGTAGCCTGGCATGAGATAGTTGCTGCTGTATTACATGGTTGCAATCACATAATAGTCGTCACCTCCGATTTCCTTGTCTTGACAGGTGAATGAGGTGATTGGCGCCGTCGAGTAGATGGGGTAGTCCCTGCCTGGGTTCCCCGGGACCACCGACCTGAGCGAGTCCTCCTTCTGCTCCCGCTGCTGCTGCTGCTGCTGTTGCGACGTGCCGATGCACAGGCTCAAGCAGGAGACTTGAGTGAGGCACGCAAGTGAAAAGATGTGGTCCAATTGAGTGGAAGAACAAAGCAAACTCACCCAAAAGCAGCAGCATATTCATTTCGTGCGTGTGTGCTTGCGTGCGCTTCCAGTCCTACACCAGCACCGATCACCCACGGTGCTTGGACGGCATGATGATGATCACCACCTTCGTCCGTCGAGACCACAACCGAATGAAGAGCACCAAGGCTTGCAACGCCGGTGGCGACTCGCAGGGCCCCGAGTCCGGGACGACACTGGGTCTCAGCCAACAGTGTGTGCGTGTGCCTGTGTGTGTGTGTGTGTGTGTGTGTGTGTGAGAGAGAGAGAGAGAGAGAGAGAGAGAGAGAGAGAGAAGGAAGAAAAATGTTTGCTCTGTGGTCAGAGGCCAAATGGGCAGCAGTCGAGCCAAGGAAGGGGGAAAAAATCCCCGCGGATATCGTGAGTACCGTAAAGAGCGGCCGCAAGTGTCCAGTTCATGGTGGGTGTATATATATATATATGGTTAAGTCTGAGCATGGGCTGTCTAGCTGTATATATGTAGACCGTTGGCAGTAGGACGAGCAAAGTAGGATTGTTACGTGGACTTTTTTACTCTCCTACTGCCGCTGACGCAAGAAGGACGCTCATCTCCTGCGTCTGCGCGCCCGTCTCTGCGGCCGCCCAAGCGCTGGCCCTCTGGCTACGCATCTGCTGACGCAAATGCGTAGCTAAATGACGCGGACTTCGCGTCGCTGATACGCATAAAACGCCTCCTTGAGACGGTAAATGAGCGATTCTTGAAGCCTGTCCATGCTCTGCCCCCGGTCCAGATCAGGTCCTCCCCCATCAACTCGGTCACCGCCGAAGAATCTGTCCATACATAAGCACCACAGGGCTTCTTCACACGTTCCAAGGAGGGTGAAGGGGAGAGAATTCATGGCCATCCTGACTATTGTCAGGTCAAGCAAGAATGCGCGTCCTCACGCTCTTTCCTGCAGTTTTTCTTCTTCTTCGTCTTGGTCATAACGTCCGTATTGAGTGAAGAGGAAAAACTCCTTCATTAGAGGAAGTCTCGCATCCTCCTCCGTCAGCCCGCGGATCATCAAGGACGCCCTTCCGTTTCTGGACGTTTTCGGCGTGCTCGCCCTCAACCGCCATCATGTCTTTGTGGTGTTTTTTCTTGACAAAGTTCACTCACTCAGTCAAGATCCTTGAATTGCTCGTCGAATTAGCCCCAAATGCAGGTCATTCGTCTTCTCCGCGAAGGTCACTCCTAGATTGCACCCTCGAGACTCCATTTGTTTTGTCTGCAAGCCAACAAATAGCGCGATCGACGTCTGTAAATGATCCATCGTGCTTACCTACTCATCTGCCGTGAGAGACTCTCTTATCTGATGCCTCCTCTGCCAGCAGACTCGACAGGATGAGGCATTCTTGCCATAATTTCAGCCCATTGGCACTTGCTTTGTTGGCGAAAGCCGGCGGACAACAGGAACGGCGGCGACGACGACGACGACGACGACGTCTTTCAGACTTCCTCCATCATCTGTCTCGGCTAATCGGCCTGAGGACGAGCGACGCCAGCAGCATCAAGGAGGAGGAGTTGGTGTGGCTGCAGCTGCACCCACAACTGCAACCAGACCCACCAGGAGTGTCACGTGTGAATCAATTGTTTAGACTCTTGTTCTTCTTCACCCTTTGTTGCGGGATCTTCTGGCAATTCATCTACGTTCTCGTGAGCAGACTTAACAATGCCCGCCAGCAGAAGTGAGCGTGGGTGCCCAATTCTTCTACCCATTCTTCGCCAAAATTTGCTATGAGAGAAGGAGAAAATCTTTTGAAATTCTTCCTCCAGAGTGGAGCAAAAAGTTATTCTTTATAGCAACAAGCGAATTTGGTGCTGTATGAATCAATGGAAGGAGCTTCGTTATCCTGCTGTGATGGGTGAGTGCAAAAGATTGCAGGAAGCGTGTGTGTATGTCATGGATACGAAACTTTCTTCTGTGGGCCATAATCGTGACGAACAACAACAACGCCGCCGCCTCCGTGTCCTTCGGGACGTTCGTCAATGCTTCAACTTGCTCTGCGGCCCAGAAAACGTCAACTTTGGAGGCCGTCCAAAGGCTGGCGGACTCGGGACGCTCTTGAACCGGACACGAGCAAGAAAAAACCTTCACCGAGAACCCCTTAAACTGACGTTGGAGCTGCAAAACATGCCCACTTGAGAGGCAATTGAATCTCTGGCCCGTTTTTGCCGGAGGAGCAGCCAAAGCGATTGAGTGATGGCCTCCTTATCAAACACCTTCCTTCCAGCTACACCTTCCTTCCGCCACGCAATCAATTTTCACCAACGCCTCCAGGCCCAACCGCGCTGGCGCCAGCCAGGACGCCAACGAGAACGAGGAGAGAGAAGAAGCCATGGACACTCGACGTCTTTCCGGCCTCACGCAAATGTCTGCACACATGTCAACATGACGTGGCCGCAGTGGAAAGGTCCGGGCTGGCCAACGTCGCCCTCCTCCTGGAGTTGTCACACTCTGCTGCAATCCATTACTCTCATCAGCCAGGTCGGTTCGAACGTCGTTGCACTATTTGCAGCATTTCAACCGGGAACCACACCCAAAAGCTTTCTAATCAAGTAGCTGCAGAGACTTTTGTGCGGTCCAGCCCAGTCCAATGACTGCTCTGGCTTCTTTGCGGCTCGCACGCTCCTCCTGGCCCAGGTAGCAGTTGCAGTAGTCATCAGAGGAGTTGAAATGGGCCTATATTAATCACGCTCAACGAGGAGAGGTCCGGACATGCAAGCCGAAGGTCAGCATTCTGCCCATGAAGCATCGAGCTCAAGCCAGTGGGTCATAACAATGCACTCTTGGGCGCGGTCTGTCTGCTCGTGAGCTCCGAAGAGAAAGCTCGACAAGCCAAGGAACTGGCTGCACTCGCTGCCTCTGCAACCACAGATCAATGGAATATATGACCTGCGCATTCTTGCCTGTCTCGGTCATGCAACTTGCGCCATCCAGGACTTTCCCCGGACTTTCGTACGTACCTTCTGGACTCAGCAACAGCTCTTTGTTCTGGGGCCCGTGGGAGGACTTTTTCCTCGCACTCTTCCTCTTTCTTCCTCTTCTTCTCGACGTCGGCCACCAGGACGACGTTGGATGTCTGGAGAGAGAGAAAAAAGCTCTTATGAGCCAACGGCAAACATCTTCTCATCGCCCTCCTTTCTTTTTTACTGCTCCTCTCTCCCAGTTACGCCCTGGCAGCGGTCGAGGCCGGATGACACAGAGGATTGCACGTACGCAACATCAGCTGCTCGACGTGGAACTCGTCCCCACTGTGAGACCATGAAGAAGTCCAACTGCTACCTTGGCATGGCCGGCCTCCTCGCCTTCTCCCTCTTTGTGGCCGTCGGCAGCGCTCGTGAGTGCTTGGACTAAACTATAGTTGGTCGTAGCGGTTGATGTAACGTTAGGGTATTCACTGTATACTGTGTAATGCTCAGACTCGGTGAGCCGGCGAGATGTGAACAACTTGGATGACGTGGTGGACAACATCAAGGACAACATCCCCCGCGGCGATCGCTGTCTCGTGGACGACCAGTGCTCATTCTTCGAATACTGCGAGACGTACTCGGAGCAAGGGATCGACTTCCACTGCAGGATCCACCTTTGGGTGTGGTTCGCGCTCGTCGCCACCGCCGTCGCCCTCGTCCTGGCGCTTGGACTCTCGTGCATTTGCTGTCCGTGCTGCTGTCTGTACAACTTGTGCAGGAAGACGTAGAAATAAACAGAGCTTCTATTCCAAGACGTGCCATTCACGTCCACCTAGGGGACGTCCAATGTTCGACAGACTTGTTGGAAACATTGGTCAGTTCGAAAAGAGGCCGCTGAACTTGGCCCTGACACGATCTCCCCTCCATCTTGCACAGCATCAGCGATTGCGCAGGGTCGTTGAGATTAGCTCCGGAACTTTTTCAACGTCATCCAGATGAGCATGGGCAGCGAGTCGACCCTTGATTTGAGGCGAAAACGAACTCGAGTCCCCCAAACAGGTGTGGAAAACAGGCCAGGCAGTGAAACGAACGTCGTCAAGACCTTCGACTGCCCCGAAGCACCGCTGGTGGCCAAAATGAGGCCCGGAGGAACGAACAAGCCGACGTGTACGCGGCTCGTGTACAAGACTTCTGCTGCAAAGCTTGTCAAGGAGGCCTCCCCAAAAGCCAACCTTGCATTGACACCGGTGATTCCTAGAGATAATAATGGCACTCAACATCTCCCAAGGAAGGAGGATGCCCGTGATCATGTAGAACGTGCGCGTTTATGCAAACAAAAAGGCCCTATTCCATTTCCCCCCTCTTTTCCTGCGTGCCGCCCATCGCTAATCGTAATTCATCGCAAAAACCGTGGCAGAGGAAAAAAGATCGACTCCGCTTACGCAGGCAGCGAGCACCACAACGGCGGGCCAGAGGAGCGCCTCTACCTCCTCTTTTTCCCACTGCATAATTCAGAGCGAGAGCGTCGCTCGTAGCAGCAGCAGCAGCTTTCGGGCCCGCTCCGTGGGCCTCCGGTTCGCGGGTCTGACCCCAGGTTTCGACAATTTATGACATCTGGCGCAAAAACATCCGGTTGGCTTCGCGCTGATGCTCCGCCTCCTACTTCTCCTCCGTGCACGCGTCCATGTTGACACACAGCAGCATCTTACGTTCTCCATCATGTCTCTCGTTTACCTTGCAGTATTGATGTCCCCTCAGTACACAAGCTCAGGATGGACAACGAATTGTTTGAGCTGGCTGGCGGCATCTTTGAGATGATTAGAGCTGCTGTGCAAGTTACTGAAGATGTGGACTTGCTTGCAAAGTGTCTCCCTCGCCCACTCAGATCAGCAAAAAGTTGTTTAGGTACCCGCAGAGCTCCAACTTCCGCGTCTGGTGCGTCTCAATCCATCCAATCCATCAGAGGAGATCGGATTTGAATTGCCCATCGTGAAAACCAGAGTAAAAAAAAAAAACATCTTGGACCGGAGTATCCGACAAATGCTGGATCTCTGAGGCGAGTCATCGGACACAATCACCATCCCTGTCGTGCATCGTGAGGCTTCGCTACGAGATGACAAGTCCGTGGAAAGTGTGGAAAACGTGTTCAACAGGGTGCCTGAGGAGGCAGGCAGCCAGACATACCGGGACGCACACACTCGGATCAGACACACGAAGCACTAAATGGACGTGACTTGAGGCTTGGGGGGCAGGGGATCATGAACGGTTTCTGGCGTGGCCAGCCTGAAGTCGAACTCTTCCTCGCCTTCGTCAAGCAAGTCGTCCTCTGGCCTCACCATAAAGCGGTAGTCTTCATCGCCGTCGCCGTCAAGCCGCTCCCGTGGCTGAGGGCAAACGCGATCTCTGCGGGTCAGTCGCAAGGCAATTACGACAACGGTTGTCACTAGCAGTAAGGTCACGCACGCCACGCCGAGGCCAACATGCAGCCATGAGAGACCCAATGCGCGCATGAAAGACCACCTGGAGTCGCTGCACTCCTCCGTGAAGTCTGCGCAGCAGTCGTCGCTCGCCTGATCCTGACACTGTGGAGCAGAGCAGGAGCAGGATCCTTCGGGGAACTCGTGCATTGTCTCCACGGGGGCGGCAAAGCAGCGCCCGTAGCAACTGATTGGGGTGCGTTGAGATGTCGAACTGATCGGCGGTCGAGAAAGCAAGCAAGATGTATTTGCAGTCAAGTTGAAGTTGTCCGCCGCCATGTCGCTGAGGTAGGAAGCCCCCACCATCCCGACCAGCGCCAGCTGGAAGGGATGTTCCGTGTTGACTAATGGAACTTTCACACGATGCCAGTCAGAGCCGTGGTCTCCTCGTAACGACAATAGCAGATGGCCCGCTTCTTCGATCGGCTTCGTGTCGATCTCGCCCTCCATGAGCTGGAGGAGCCGCAACTCTCCCATGGTGGCGCCCCGCAGGTATACGGAGATCGTCCAGCAGCCGTTACGAGACAAACGTGGGGCGAAGACCGGGGAGAAGAGAGCGGCCAGCATGTTTGGGGACGTGCCAGACGACTCGAGGAAGACGAAGTAGCCGTCGAGGTTACTTTTCGGGCCAGTGCCAGGGGTGTTATCGGGAAATGGAAGTTTTTGTCTTATCCAACGAAGAGGAGTCTGCTCAAGAGATTCCCATCCACACATGTCGTCGTCAAAGCGACAGCTCGTCTGTGGTGGTCGCGGCGGCTGCACACAGGTGGGAGGAGAGGTCCCGTTCCACACGCTACCGTTACACGTCATTATCGACGGCCCGTGCAACACGTGTCCTAGGCAAAAGACGTCTCCACCGTCATCCTCAAGTCGCTATTCCAAATGCAAAATTATACTTGCCTGGATCACAGGAGAAGAGTACCAGGGCCTTGCGATACAACGTGTACATCCGACCGTTGTCGGGTGGGATGACAGTCCGGCAGCCCCAGCGAATGCATTTTGCCCGAATCTCAGGGACCCATTCACCTGATGAGCAGACGGCGATGTTATTCCTGGAGAAGATGTTGCCGTTGAACAGAGAGAAGCCGGGGAAGCACTTGAAGACCAAAGTGTGACCAGATCTCCGGACCTTAACTCTACCATTTGGCAATGGTGGAGGCGGGAGGCGGCATCCTTGGTTCTGCGAATTGCTCACTGCCGAACAATAGCAGCAGGTGATCATCGTAACCCACACGAACAAGTGCATCATGGTGGACGCGCGGAAGAATCCAATTCACTAGCACAGCATCCAGCTCATTTCTCAGTGATAACGAAGCTGTTTTAGTACCAGTTCGTAAGCTCCACGACGTCGTCACTACGAGCAGTGACACAGTGTGTACAGTACATATGGATGATTTTGCTCTTATCGATGCAGTAAAGTCAACGAATCGAGTTGTACAGTCAGATCATTGAAAGCTGGGAGGATACTTGAACCTGAACTTTGAACTTCCGCATTCTCCTTCACCGTGGCCTTCATGCACCTCGTCGTATCTGCTTTTCTTCTGGTTCATCTGGTCCTGCAATTCCTTCAGCTCCTCGGCTTGGCGTTGGAGGATCTCCTCCTTCAGGCACCTCAACTCCTCTTCCTTGCGTCTCCCGGCAGCGTTGGCGTCATTCTGGACTTGTTCCCGAAGGCGTAGCCGCTCTGTTTCGGCCCTGACATTTTCGCCCAAGACCCGGGTGCATTCGTCAAGCAGCCGCTTCTTCTCCAGGACGGCCTGAGTGCGATGACGCAAGGCGGCCAAGGAGGACTCGTACGCCTTCTTCAACTCCGAGTTTGACGCGGTGGAACGCTCGTACGCACTACGAAGAGCATCGTATGAAAAGGTCTTGTGGCAGAAACACCTCATCCTCTCGAACTGCTCCTTGTCCGCTGCGGTGCCCGCAGAGTTGGCCTCTTTCCGCTGTCTCTCCGTCTCAACAGTCTTGTCCCTCAGCTTCGCCGTGAGCGTCCGCGCCATCTCCGCGCGCTTGGTCGTCATTGCACGTTCGAAGGCCAACTCGTCGGCGCGGGCCTGGAACTCTGCGATCTCGGGCTCCGCGGTGGAAATGGCCTGTCGGACCTTCAAGCGAGACAACGGTCCCTTTTACAATTCAAAAGATCGAGATTTGCTCCCGTCACCTCTGCGAGCACTTTCGTCTTGGCTCTTAGTTCGGCCCCGTGGCGACGGTTGGACAAGCACTTGGCGTCGATTTCCTTGCGAACGCGACCGAAATGTTCCAGCGCCTGGAGGATGTCCGCGGCCATCCTGATTACAAAGCGAGCAATGTGGGACTCGAACGAGACGTCGGAAACGTTGACGGGATCCTTCGATCGAACTGTTCAGCTAGGAACAAGTCTATCTGTCCCGGTTCATGGCAGGTACGAGGATGAGCTTAGGTAAGAAAACATCAACATTATGAGAAGATCGTTGAAAGAATTACGTCTGACTGACGCTTGACTAGTTAGGCCTCGATGTGGCCTCCTTCGGCCTCAATGACAGCCTCCAAGCGGTCTGTGGAGGCTCTAATACATGCTTTGGATGGCAGTACGGTCCAATCCAGTACCACAGCTGAGGTAAGGCCAAGCATTTGGAAAAGGCTTGGGTTGACTTGAGAGGGACAATTTGGTCCTCCAGGTCCTGTCCCTACTGAGCAAGTTGGTTGCAACCTGGTGCCAAGATCTCCGTTCCTCATTTTTCACCAAGTGCCAAGCTTTACTAGCTGACACTAGTCCTCCTATGTCACTGCCTGCGTGATGTGTTGCAGGCCGCGTCGATCTACTACACTGGTTCACCTCACCGTCGGCCAGGACGAACGAGATCATGAGGAAGGCCGGTTTTTTCTCTGCCTCAACGCTGAATTCTTTGAAGTTTTCATATCATCCGAGCTCGTCAGAAAGCTGCGTGATTATGGAGTCGAGTGCGCTCAGGCCAAATTTGTCTGCCAGCAGTTGTGCTTGAGCAGCAACAGCGAGAAGCAGGCGGGCGACGAAGACGAAGGCGAAGGTGCGTGCTAGAGAGAGCTCGAGGCCGACGCGACTTCATGAGCAAGAAAGCGTTACACTCATCTACTCGCCTGACGTCCAGTTGGGGCGGGGCAGGCAGTGAATAGTCATGGGCACGCTCATCATGCGGAGCAACCTGAGCGAGTTGGACGCGATGCTGCAGGACTTGTCGAAAGGCTCCAGCTCCACTTACAACCAGCCCAAGTCTGTCAGCAGTGGCGGCTACGGCGCCGACGACTACAGCGACGACTACCTAGACTCGTTGCCACCTCCGCCTCCGCCGCCACCGGAGCCTGCGGACAATCCATTCCCACCGTCACGGCCACCCCCGCCGAGGAGCTACTCGCCGGATAAGAAAAAGTCGTCGAAGAAGAAAATGACTACGGCGGCAACACCGCCCTCGTCTTCTGCATCCACGTTGCGGAAGCTACCGGAGGCACTCAAACCACCCAAATTGCAGCACGTGTTGGTCAAGAAGCGTCATGACCTGGTAAAGGCGGGACCTCGTGACGACGACATCATGCGCGCGCCAGACTTTCCCGATGACTCTGACGACTACAGCAATTACAGCCGCCCCGCAGAGAGCATCCTGCCTGACGTGTCGGACGAAGAGTTGGAACACGTGGATGCTGGTCAAACACCACGCGGAGACAAGTCGATGATCATTAAGACGGAGCATGGCGAACTAAAGTCCAAGTACCACTACTTGGGGTTCGGTCTATGGGAGAATACAGAGCCATCAGAACCTCCGCCGCCACCTCGAAAGCCAAGCCCACCACCGCCCCCTCCCAAAGCCGAGCCCATTTGGTACAACTGCAGCGTGGTGGTGGAAACGCACAAATCAAGCAAGGAGCTGGACGAGTTGGAGCACGCCCTGGATGGCTACGACCGTCTTCCTCACAGAGACGTCGAGGTCGGTCTGGAAGGTCAAGGATTGCCGGGGTCATTGGGGGAGCTGCATGAGCCTTTCGTCAAGGAGGACATGTCCGAAATGTTCCGCAGGGCCTTCCTGGAGAAGCTGGCGCTGACAGGAGGTTGCACGAAGCCGCGCCATAGGTGCTACATTTGCCGCGAATGGATCCGCGGCCGCATAATCACGGCCATGTCGCACAAGTTCCACCCGGAATGTTTTGTCTGCACCTACTGCAGGAAGGAGTTCCGTGAGCGCGCCTTCAAGAGCGACAGTGAGGGCAAGCCCTACTGCCACGAGTGCTTTGAAAAGCTGCTCGGACATTTCGGATCGGCTCACTTCAAGATGAAGGAGCTGCCCTAGGACGGGAGCAAGGACAGAGGCAGGAGGAGGAAGGAGAAGGAGAAGAGTTGGCAAGCGTCACCGCCTTTTTTCTCCTTCAGAGCTCACTTTTCAAGGCCAGCAGAGCTTGAGCAGGCTGCATAAGAAGCAGAACGACTGCACGCACACTAGAGGAAGAGAAAATCGCCCGATGCACGTTCATGAGAGCTAATGAGAACTTATTTTAACACTTCTACGTACACTAATGGTGGAAAAATTATATATTAGGCCTTCATCGAGTCAATAAAAGCTGGTTGTGACAACTTGTAGTGCATTTGGATCATGGTGAAATCATTGCATTGCAATCATAAATGCCTAACTTCTTTGCTGAACTGCGCGTACAACTACGTGTACTCGTGCGCGTACGACTTCGTGTACGCACACCTGTGCTTGGGGTAACTGTACAGCGGCATGGAATAACTTATTCTCCAGTAACTTGGCTTCGGGGTTTCTGACACGTTCAGGTCGTCACCTCACTGTGACGAGTCTCTTAGGAAAAAGCTGTAGCACCAAAGTCTTGCTTGTCCGATCACAGGCGCCAAACGTCTCACCTGAACAATCTGTCATGGCAGTCGTGGCAGTAAGGCTTCTCGTTCCTCTCTTTGAAGGTGCCCTTGTTCAAGCTCTTCAGGCAGAAGGAGCAGACAAAATGCTCGGGGTGGAACTTCTTGGACATGGCGGTGATGCATCTACCAGAGATGGGCTTCTGGCAGCTGGCGCAGAGCGACCCCCTCAAAGCGTGATAGTGGGTCTCGCAGTAGGGACGGGACTCGTGCTCAAAGAAGTTGCCGCTGTCGAATTGTTGGCCGCATTCTGCGCACACGAAGCACGCTGGATGCCACTGACGGTCGAGAGTTGAGATGTAGCTGTCGGTGATGGGACGGTCGCAACCGCCGCACTTGGGCGCGAAGCGGGCGAAGAAGCACGACGGGCAAAAGGCCTTGCTGTCTCTCTCGTGGAAGCCGTCACCACCGAAAGGGTTGGCGCAGTCGGCGCAGACGAAGCAGCGCGGATGGAAGTTGGCGTCGAGGGCCGACACGCACCTGTCCAAGATCGCCTCTTTGCAGGCCGCGCAGCGTGGAGAGAAAAGGCGATGATAATCCTGTTCGCAGTAGGGCTTGCCGGCGCGTTCGAAGAAGCTTCGGCTGCCCAGCTCTTGGCGGCAGTGGTCACACACGAAGTGCTACGAGCGGATGGCACCACATGATTAAGATATGGCTGCGTATACACTATGATGCCAACAATGAACGTATTGCTCACCTCTGCGTGCCACGTCTTCCCTAGTGCCGTGACCACCTGGCCGATGATGGGTTTGCGGCACTCTGCGCAGACGCCCTTTTGAGTGGTCTTGACTCCTTGTCGGTCCAGATCTTGCTGAAGGTCACCCAACATCTCGTCCAACGAACCCCCCGAAGAAGAGGCAGCTCCGGCAGTGCCCGATGTCACCTTGAACGAATTTAGCGACGACATCAGGTCGTCCAGTTCCCTCGTCGCCGTGGACGCTGCCGATCGTGTCGCCGGCCTCGGTGTCTCTTCCGCCGTCGTCTCCCAAATCCCGTAACCCTGATACTCCCACTTGCTCTCCGAGGCCGACGGCGGCCTCTGCTCGCAGGACCGCCGCTCGATCTCTTGTGAGTTGGCCTTGAGCTCCCTGATGACCGCCTTTGCCCGTTGCCGGTTGGCCTCCGCCTCCACACCGTATCTCTCCGCCGCCAGATCGCTCAGCATGACGTCGAGCTCATTGACTAAGGACTCGTCCTGGCGATGCTCCAGTCGATTCTTTTTCTCCGCCGGGTCTTTTTTTCCTTCAGTGCAGCCGTTTTGACAGGTCTTCTCCAGGTCTCCGAGCAGGGCGTCCAGGTCGCTGAGCGCCATGATGTGGGCCTCTATGAGTAATAGTCGCCTTTGGAGAGATAAGGAATTGACTGCCACAACAGGGGAAGAGAGCAAGGTGCCCCCCTCCCGCGTCACGGGCCTAATACAACCAGCGCGTCTCGGGGTCGGTCTCGGGTTTCCGGCTGCAGCCGACTTAATCGCGCTCACACCCGTCGTTCACTTGGGTGAGACTGGGGACGACTCAATCTTCAGTAGTGATAGATCGAGCTCAAGTCATCCGAGTCAAGCTCTGGAAGTTCGGTTAGACTGGCTAAGACCAAGTGCAGCTTCCCTGGTGTTGTGTGACGTGACACAGTCACTTGTCCCGGACCCACGAAGCCTCACCTCGTCTTTACGGCGACGATCAGGCCCGAAGATCATCACCAGTGGGAAGCTAACAGAGAGGGGGGAGTTGCTCTGGTGCAGGTGGGTTGGGTCTACTCTCGGCGACTACGTGAAGCGGCAGAACGGAGAAAGGCAGCAAGGGCAGGCTTGCCTTATACGGCGGAAAGGATTTTTGCCGATTCCAATAACCTTCGCGTGATCGCGCGTATCCCAACGTCCTCGCCGACTCCGTGTGGAGGCAGGAGGTCAGAGTGAAGCTCAGGTAGTGGGTTACCAAGATGCAAAACCACAGTTTGCCTTACTTCGAAGTGAACGCATAACATTTCCCGGATTTTTATTATACTTTCTCCAGTATATTTATGTTTGGGCGAGGCCCTGTGAGGTCACTTGCGGAGGTCTTCAGATATGAGCTAGATCATTTCACACAGTACTCGTCTCGCACCATGTACGTCAGGTGCGTGGAGTTGGTCTTCGTGAAGGACTCGACGTTGCAATAGAAGTACAACAGCGCGATGCATCCTGGTATTCCCAATCACTGAAGCACCCGCAACGCCAACATGAATCACTTGAGACGCTTCTTGCCGTCACCAAGCCGAACTTTTCCGCTCTTCTTCACAGATATGGAGTTGGGCGTCACCCGCACGTAGCTGGGCTTCTGACAAACCTGGCCAGTGTCCTCCTTGTCCCCTGAGCTAGGCAAGAGTGGAGCACCAGCGACGTCCAATGTAGATCCTTCACTCAGGAGTCTCCCACTCTGTATCACATCCGAAGGCTTGACAGCAATGATCTTGACTTGGGGCAGTGAATGGTGTTCCTTCTGGAGAGAAGCTGCATTGGGCACTCTATCACTACTCAGGAGTTCGGCAATCACAGAGCTCTGGCCCGTCTCTATGGTTACTGGGCAGTCGGCGTGAGTGCTCAGTAACGCCTTGGCCTTGCCCAACTCTTGTCTGAGGAACTTGACCTCCACCGAGAGAGTCCGGTTGGCCTCGGCCAGCTGTCTAGCACGTGTCTCGAGCTCCTCACTATGTTTCTTTCTCTTCAGTCGGCTCCTCTGTGCCGCTGCGCGATTCCTTTCCAGCAACTCGGCCCGTCTTGAATCAGAGTCGCCCCCCACCCTGACGTCCTCCTCCCGGTCGGAAGGTTGTGCACCTTGAGATTGCCTCCTTTTGCTAAGCTGGCGGTCTCCACATTCGCCTAGGGATTGCAGAGGGGACACCGAGGAGATCCCCCCTCTACAATCTCTGCCTTCGCCCACGGTCGACACCGTCGGAGGTGACTGAGGCTGCTGCTGAACCACAGGAATGTCACTGAGATGAAGCTGTTGGCCGCCATTTGGTAGCTGCAGTAACAATTGCGCTTTCTGCACCGCGCTCCCGCCAGAGGGAGGTGACGGTGCAATTGCGCGAAGCGACTTAGAAGGAGAGGACGCGATGGGCATGGCTGACGACGTCTCCGTGACGTTTGGCGTCGTCGGCGTCTCCAACAATCCAAGGATCTGAGGGGTGTTGAGTGTCTCCTCCTGCTGCTGCTGTCCTCTGGGTCGCTTTTTGGGCGGCCTCTTTTTGAGCTCCTTGCGAAAGTACTCGTCGAACGGGTTGGTCGTAATATCCTGGAAGAGCCCGTCGGCGTCTGCCTCCCTCAGCATCTGTCGAACCGGCGTGGGCGTGTTGTTTGTCAGCATCTCTTTTGACAAAGCCATGCCACTGACGGCTTGGTCGTCGTCATTCTCCGCGGTGGCGACGGCCGGCACCATGGCAACGGTCAGCGCCGGGAGGGTCTTGTCGCGGTTGGCCATGATGGAGGACCTTTTGTCGCCAGGCCTTTTCTTGACTTGGAGACGAGCTCCGTTCCTATCTCTCAAGGCCAAGGTTTGTCGTCGTGCTGTTGGCGTCCAAGCTTTCCATCCTACGCTCGTATTTTCCCTTCTTCACTCACTTCTCTGGCCGTGATCGCCGTGGCCTTCGACTTCGCCCTTGCCTCACTCTGCAAGTTCTGCATAGTCTGAGCCGGCGAGCAGATCAAGGTTTGCTACTCCTCGTCTTTTCTCAAGGTTTGTCTACAGCTTGTTTGGCTGCATGATTGCACTCAGCAGCTCACGGAGTCACCCAGAGCGTCTCCTCCACTGATGTGTTCATGGACATCGGCCACTTCTTTACGTCCAGAGCTCACCTGTGCTGCCTCGACGTCCCCAACAGATTGGAACCAACAGCTACATTTCGCAGCTTCAGCCTAAACAAAGTCAGCTGAAAAAGTGACTCGCTGTATCTTTGACTGTTCTAATCCCAGTTGCATTAAGGCTGACAGGATCATCTACATATTTCATCGCTAAAAATTACTTTTCTTTTTTATGTTTTTAATTAAATAAACATAACTTTTTATGAAGCTATATAAAACTCTGTACATGTATGCATGTCAGGAGTTTATCAAAGCAGCTGCTGCAGGCGATGGTGCTGTTCTGCGAGGCATTCGAGCAAAGCAGTGGTGTGGCAGGCCAGGACTGAATTGGTACACTCCGCGGTTCAGCCCGAGCTCAAAACCTAAAAACAGCACTGCTTAGAGCGGTAGTTAGAGACAACTTACTTTAACTTTGTCGCCTGTGGCGGTGATTTTCTTTAGGGATAGCACTGGGCAAATTAGTCATTGTGAGGGTGGCGGCCGCAAACTGTTGGAGACAGCAGCAACAGGGCCAGGAAGACGCAGGAAGCACTAATTCTATTTAGCTTCGGTATTTAACGAATAGTTTAATGAATTGTGAGTCAAAAAGCCCGGAATGCAGCCCGGAATGCATCACCACTTAAAGTGGTGACTTTGGCTCCTTTAGTATAACATATGGTGTTTTCTGCTCTCATCAGGCTGGCAACGCTGACTCCTCTGAGACCTCGGTACAGCTGGCTCAGCGCAGTCAGCAAGCGCAGCAGCTCTTGACACTGCAGCTCCATCATCGGGAACAGCAGCAACAGCAAGAAAGACAGCGAAGGAGCAGCGAGTTGAGCAAGTGACTCGTCTCGGAGACGTCGAAGATGGCCTCTAGGGCGATCTCCGCTCTTTTCCGGAAGGTTTCGCCCTTCACCAGGAACACTTGGTAAGACGAAGAGCTGTTGAGGGTCACGTCGTTGCCTGAGCTGTAAAAACTCCACTTTTGTTAGGACCCCTCTGTCCAGCGGCAGCAAGCCGTTGCACTCCGCTGCGGCGCCGCTGCAGGGCGCCCACCACTGGTACCCGGACTTGGATTATTTGAAGTCGCTACCCAGTGACTCCTCCATATTGTACACACCCTTGATGAAGGAAAGGTTTGGCGACCAACTGCCAGACGCGGAACTTCCGTATCCCATACCGGAACCCGAGAAGTACGTCAAGAACGTACAGGTCAACTTTGGTCCGCAGCATCCAGCAGCCCACGGGGTGCTCCGACTCGTACTGCAGCTTGACGGCGAGGTAAGGAACCCTTAAGGAACCTGCGATGACAAGAGACTCACTTCCACTACAATGTTTCACCTCTCAGACCGTGGTTCGCGCCGATCCGCACATTGGACTCTTGCACCGTGGCACCGAGAAGCTGATCGAGTACAAGACGTACCTGCAGGCGCTGCCCTACTTTGATCGGCTCGACTACGTCTCCATGATGTGCAATGAGCAGTGCTTCTCTCTGGCCATCGAGAAGCTGCTTAACATCGACGTCCCCATCAGAGCACAGTACATCCGCGTTATGTTCGGGGAACTCACACGTATCCTGAATCACGTCATGGGTATTGGTACCCACATCTTGGATATCGGCGGCATCACGCCTTTCTTCTGGCTCTTCGAGGAGCGTGAGAAGATGATGGAGTTTTACGAGAGAGCCTCCGGAGCCAGGATGCATGCCGCGTACGTGCGACCAGGTGGCGTACATCAGGTAAGGCACCACGTTGACAGACCCCTGCAAGTCAATATGACAGAACTTGGATGACTTGGCAGGATATCCCCATCGGTCTGCTCGACGACATCTATGAATTCATCAGCAAGTTTGGTGAACGCCTCGATGAAGTTGAGGATCTGGTGACTGCTAACCGCCTGTTCAGGCATCGAACCATCGATATTGGTATCCTCTCTGCCGAGGATGCTCTCAACTGGGGTTGCTCAGGAGTCATGCTGAGAGGCTCAGGAATAAAGTGGGACTTGCGCAAGGCACAGCCCTATGATGCTTATGACAAAGTAGACTTTGACGTACCTATTGGACGTAACGGAGACTGCTACGACAGGTGAAGAGGACGAATCAATACATGTAGTCATGGGTGGTGCTTGTCAATTCTTTCCTCATTCAGATACCTCATACGAATGGAGGAGATGCGCCAATCGTTGAGGATCATTGAGCAGTGCCTGAACCAGATGCCTGAAGGCGATGTCCGCTCTGATGATGCCAAATGTGTCCCCCCGTCTAGAGCAGAAATGAAGGTACAGGATTTTCAATGCAACTGAATCTTGTCATAGATGGAGATTGGGATAGTTCGAAAATGCCAATTTTTTTGAGGGCGAAGAGAAATTGGCGCTAGCCTCTGTTTTAGGTGGAAGAAATGTCACTTTTTGAAGAAAAAAAAAAAAAAAGATGTATTTTTCCATCTACATTTATAACTCAAAGTTTTATAACGTTCTGCGTGTACTTCCTTGCGGACACTTTTGACAATTTTGCGGACACTTCCTTGCTCAGCAATGACTTTTGGATGGGTTGAAGTGGTTCATCCCTCTATGGCAAGCTATGAAGCTCCTCTAAAACCAAACTTTTGGTCTAAGGCACAACACACGATCAAAGTTATGTCCTGTAGCAGGGTTTACGGCATTTTAAAAGCTTTACTGTATTCTGAACAAATGAGTAGCCGTGGAGTGAACGTGCATATCGGTTTAGTTATGGAGGAGCTTCTTAGCTTTCCATCGAGGGATGAACCACTTGTGCGGTTCAATCCAGTCAAAGGGGTGCCAGCAAAAAGAAGTGCGCACTGCACTCACTGTTTACAGTGTGTTATAAAACTGAGTCAAAAGTGCGAATAGTAAATGGTTCTTAAGAAATGGTTTTACTAAAGTCATGATGTTTGGGCCGATGGCCAAAAACTGAGACCCCAAAATTATACAATTTTCCCCCCAAAGTACCTTTTCGAACAAGCCTAATGGAGATGCTTGTCTTCTGTCCAGACATCAATGGAAGCCCTGATCCACCACTTCAAGCTGTACACCCAAGGTTTCACGGTGCCAGCAGGCTCAACTTACACCGCCATCGAGGCTCCCAAGGGCGAGTTTGGAGTGTATCTTGTTGCGGATGGATCCAGCAAACCTTACCGATGCAAGATCAAAGCACCTGGATTCGCCCATCTCGCAGCCATGGACCATCTAGGTAAAAACCTTATGCTGGCGGACATCGTGGCAATCGTGGGGACTCTCGATGTTGTATTTGGTGAGATAGATCGATGAAGGAGAAGCTCGTGTACATGTATCGTAGGCAAAGAGCTTGTTTGTATGAAAATACATTCTGTTTAAAATGAGGACGCCTGACTAGCATCGAAGGGTGAGAAGAATACATATTCTTACAATCATGTGGCACGTATGTTCATTGTTTGTGAGCACTGAAAGTGCACCGTGCCCGACCTTCTCATGAACTCTGCTGATCTTGCGTCTGGATTTGTCCATGACCTTCACTCTCATCCTGTTGTGATTGGACGAGCTCCACGAATAAGTGCAGGGAGTCGACCATCGAGGACAGTCAGAGGCTCCCTCTTATATCAGGGTCCTATTGTTCTTGTCGGCAACTGCATCACTCACGCTTACTTTCCTCATCTGAGCGGTGTCCGAGCCCTTTCCCGTGGTTGCAGGCAATGTGAGTATGCAATACCACATGAAGAAGGTCACTTCATGACTGGGCCGGGCCTTGTTCTTCCCCCGCAATGTTGAGATTCATGGACTTGTGACCAGATTGCATCAGGTCAACACCCGTAAGTCGTAGGAATCACGTAAAAGGTGTCCCTCGTCTCTCCTCAAGGCAATCTCGTCGGCAACTGAAATGTAGCCTAAGAGATCCATTGACATCTTGCAAGCTCTCTGCACGTTTTCGATAAGCTGCCAGTCCTCGAATCTCTTTGTCCAAGCAAATGCTTGATCTGCAGACAATCGTACAGTTGAGTACTTGTCGGGCTCAACGTCCGTTGGGGGATGCCTGAAGGCATGAGAGGTCACGTAACCTATCACCTGAGGAGTCAAGGGCAGGTCCAGGAAGGAGAACAAGGAGCGGACCTGTTCACAGGACATACACAGTTCAATGGCTGTTAAGCTTTCGCAGATCGTATTGCAAGAACCTGCTTCTCAGGCTGTAGACTTAGGTCCTCGTACCGCAGCAGATGAACCCTTCCAGGATGCGCACTCGCCAACGTCGAAGTGACCTCCAAGTCTCTCTCTTGCTTCTGGCAGAAGACGCCTGGATCGCTGCAGCCAGGTCTTTGCCGGCACCAATCCAGTGGTGACCTACGTGGCTCGCGCGTAAAGCGGAATTTCATGAACAAACTGTTCTGTTACCTGGAGACCATGACTCCCCGGGGGTCCCTGACCAGGACCACCAGCTTTACGTTGAAGTGCTCTTCCAAAACATTCCCCAGAGTTGCAACTTCTACTCTGTTGAGCTTAACCACGTGCACAGGGAAGAACTTGCAAGCAGCGTTGACAAAGTCTGAGCTGAAGCAGAGGTTCTCATTCCCCACCTGGTGTCTGTCAGAGCAGACTACCCACAATCTTTCGTTTCTCCTCACCAGATGGTGATTGGATGGCTGTAAAAACTTGGATGAAGCTGCCACAATGCTCTCAGTTTTGACACTCACATTTTCCTGAAGTACTTGGAAGAAGTCTTCCTCCACCTGGCATTTGAGCACATTGTCAAGGAAATGCTTCACCTCCATCTGGTTTGTAGCATCTTTGTTGATCAGATCGAAGTAAGCCAGCGGTTCAAAGCTGTAGAAAGATCCAGGAAGGGAGGCCAAAATCTCTCCCAAAAAGGAGGATCCAGATCTGTGCACTCTGACAATGTAATCAACCATGACGAACATGCTGTTTTAAACAAAGATACCTGAAAGTTGAAACCACCAGCACAATTCTCGGTAACTTCACCGTCTCTCCCGGCTCAAAGTGGATGTCTGGAATCGAAGCCGCATCTCTGGCAAGATGGCGGCCAACTCGTCTCAGGGAGTCAGCCACTGCTTCTCCATGTGAGACCTCTGGAAGACGACTTGAAACGTTTCCCCCCACCAACTTGAAAGATTTCACGACTTTTACTCTGTTCCGACGTCCCTTCCGTTTTCCCCATCTGCTTCCTCAGTTTGTCCAGAGCCTCTCTTTCAGTCTCCTTGTCCAAGATCTGAGCAAGAGCAACTTCTCAGTTAGATCGAACAACTTGTGCAATCCACACATGAGGTTCCCAGATAAAGTTGGACCATCTTCCTAGCCTCTGCCCCTTCCGTCATGGCAGCTTTCCTGACCTTTGCTACCTCCTCATCACGAGACTTTAACCAATGGTCCAAGGATTAACGAATCATAACTGGCTGAATACAACCTTGTCTGATGGAATTTTCCTTCCTGAACCATTTTGTCCCAGTCGTTGTTCTGGTGACACTTTAGGCAGATTCTCCTCCACGGTCAATGCAAACTTCTTGCTTCTGAAGACTCCAATGACAGCCACAGCCAAAGTGATGGTAACAGGGATCGAAAGGAGGACTCTTATACGAAATCTGGTCATGACTTTGTGTCGATAAGGCTAAAACACTTTCGGAATGCTGCTGCTACCACAATGGGCAAATACTTGATACAGGAACCAAATCCTGTGAAGGACATCAGCTGCATATACCATCGAGTCCCCAAATCAGCTACTTGGGCAAAGAAAGATAAGATAAGAGACACAGAACCTTTTCTTTGCAGCTGTCAATAAAATCGTACGCACGCACATGCAACGCATATTCGACTTTTGCAACGAGTCCATTAGTCAGCATGATAATTATTTAAAAATTCACTATAACTAAAATTCATTTTTTCGCCATTCAAAAAAGTCTGTTGCAACAAACATCAAAGTTTTGCTCTTCCCCCGAGCAACTCTACGCAAGATTCCGACTGCAAGTAAATATACGTGTATTTTGTTCAGCATCCAAAAAAGACTCTAACGTCACCTCATGCTTGCAAGCGTGATTCACAAATGACATCATATGGTAGCGGGTAAAAGATCAATCCAGCTCTGTAGTCAAAGACTGGCTTCTTCCCAGGAGGCATGGAAAACTTGAAGTTCTGGATCAGTGATGCCAAGAACAGGTACTGGTTGGCCCTCCCAAGCATCTCTCCCACACATCGCCGCTTCCCAATGCCAAAGAAGCAAACTCTCTCGTCACTCTTGAACTTGCCATCAACGAGAAACCGCTCTGGCTTGAAGGCATCCGGCTCAGAC
>JAAUXU010173390.1_pt1 | contig 58717 bp, 52 predicted proteins | sample 7278151 | NCBI WGS metagenome assembly JAAUXU01 (sample SAMN14350113, study PRJNA611818) | marine sediment metagenome | isolation source: surface marine sediment (1.8m) | place: French Polynesia: Moorea | collected 2018-08
AAGAGTCATGAAGAAACGAGGCCTCAAATCTCGAGCTAAGGTCAAGAAGCCAGCCCTTTCCAAAAATCTGCAAGAGCGTCGTTTGGTCAAGGCCAAAAAAGCCCTCAACAAAGCAGTGAGGGTCTTTTTTTTACGCATACTGTAGTTGCGGTATTAAGAAAGTTATGATGTTGGGAATAGGGGGCCTTGACTTTTGTACTTGTAGGAGGACTAACATTTTTGCAAGTTCCGCACTAAAAATCCGCCGAAAAATGCCATCTTTGCTCTTTCCAGCAGTGGGACGTTCACTTTTATCCGGCACTGAACGGATGTCTTCCATTCGAGTGTATAGAGGGACTCGCTCACACCCTGCGTGGATTATCTGATTGGCCGCCCTTCAAGGCCAGATGTGATCATGGCGTCGCACCCCGTAGGAAGGTGCGCGGCTTCCTTGACTTACCAACAACGTGCCAACTTCACCGTTATGACATGTGCAGCGTGTGCACGCTCAGAGCTATGGACGTCATCTCCTTCACTTTCAAATTTCCCGCGCTTCCGTCGCCGATGGGCAGGAGGATCAGCCAGGGCTGCTGCTTATGCTTCTGAGCCGCTGAGCTGGAGTCGTTAAGTTCTGCTCGTTGGATCTGAACGGGTTCGGATTCGACGCGGCCAAATGTCTGCCGGGCCGTCACCGACTTCACCGTCACCTCCTTCGTCCAGTCTGGCGGTCAGAATCTGTCTTGATCCATCGACTCCGTCGGGTCACCCGCTACCGGCATTACTGAGTCGAAAGGATGAAGATGGCGACCTCAGCTTGGTGTTTCCCGACGGGTCCGTCCACCTGGATCGCTGCGTGCTCGCCGCAGTGTCCACGACAGCCCTCAAGAAGTTGCTACTCAAGACAGAAACTGACGTCATCTTGATTCCCGACTGTTCCGTAGATGAGGCTCGATGCCTCCGAAACATTCTGTACCGCGGGCGCGTTGCCCGCGTCACGGATCGGATCGTGGACAAACTTCTCACTCTGAGTCGGCTCCTCAAACTCAAGACACTTGCCGTGAACAAAGAAGAGTGCCAGAAAGGGGAGGAGGAGGAAGAAGAAGCGGAGGAGGAATTGCGCGTGAGGGTGAGGGCGGTCGTCAGTCAGGACGAGAACGTAACCCGACCTTCGAAGAGGCGTTCAGAGGATACGTCGCCGGCGGCTACCACGATGACGGCTGGAGGCGAAGACGGAGTGAGAAGATCTAAAAGGACCAGAGTCATAAGTAAGTCTATTGATACTCAGGCAATCACTAAATCTGAAGTAGATGTTGTTAGGCACTCGAAGACTTAGGTCTTCTTATGCTCTCGCAGAGGACTGGCATTTATCGTGAGCCCCAGAAAAAAGTTTACGTGACTCCCGACAGTTCACTTGTCAGCCTTCTTCTGGGGCGCCTGGCACCTCTCGGTGCCAAAATCACTGATCATTGGACAGTCCCATAGACGAAACTAGCTGTTAAGCGTCAGAGATGGTCTCTCGCTCGCCCAAATGTGCTGCCGTCTTGTTACAGAGGATCTGGACAGAAAGGAAACAAGCCTCGTCCAGAGGATCAAGCTGGATGGCGGCAGCGAGATAGTCTTTGACGAAGATGCCGCCGAAGTCATGCCAAGGATCCTAGCAGCCGCCAGCTGTCTGAGTCAGGAGGAGGACTTGATGGAAACTGTGAGAGATGAAGGGGGCCAAAAGATAGACAACGACCATCGTCATGTGTGTTCAGAGTGCGGCCTTGTTGCTGCGACGCGCAGCGGACTCTGTCGGCACATACGCCAACGTCACCGCTCAGCCAAAATCCTATCTTCTCTTCCCAAAGAATGCCTTCTCCCCTGCACGGTTGACGGATGCTTCGTTCTCCAGGATACTCTGGCCTCCCTCAAGGAGCACGTGGAGTCAGCTCACGGTGTCCCAGCTTTCAAATGCGTGCAGTGTGGTCGCAGATTCCGTCATCACGTCACGCTGCTGTCACACTTGGACTCCGTCCATAGAAGTGTTCGTCGGTTTTCTTGCACTACCTGCGGCGCAAAGTTCGCGTCGAGGGACGCGTACACGAAGCACCTGTCGGTTCACGACAGCGAGCGCAGGTTGGCGTGTGAGCAGTGCGGGAAACGCTTCAAGCAGCGCAACGTCCTGGCGCAGCATCGCGCCAGTCATCAACCCGGCAGGTTCGTTTGCGCCGAGCCTGACTGCGGCAAGCGATTCTCCACCAGACAGAACCTACAGAATCACACACGCGTGCACACGGGCGAGGCTCCCTTCTCCTGCCTGCTCTGTCGTGCGAGCTTCAAACGAATGCACCACCTCAAGAAGCATCTGGGTAGCAATGTGCACCTGGAGAAGCTGCAAGAAGTTAGGAGCGACAAAATGGCGGAAAAGGTGTCTCATGCGGTGAACATCGATCCTGCTGAAGCTGTTGTTATTCAGGACGGTGAAGAAGTGTATCTGACAGCCAAGTTAGAAAGATCGTGTGTGGAGTGAAGGCTCAAGCTAGTCGCTGTGATAAAGGTATAAAGCTGGGTGAAATACTGATGTGATCTTTTTTTTTTTTTAGTCATCCTCCTTAGTTCACTAGGATTGCTTATACCTAATTTATGTTGGCTATTGCTACCGGAGTTTGATCAATCATATACATGTTTCAGATCGCCGGTACCACGAAGAAGTCTCTGAAAATCATGTCAACAAGGGCGAAGGCAAGCTTCCTAGAGTGAAAAATGTTGCTTCTGCCTCTGAGGAGAGTGATGAGGGCTCGGAGGTGGAGAAGGAACAAAGTGATTGGTTTCAAAATTTCACAGACTCCCTCTATAAGCAGTGCTACATATGCCAGAGCAAATTTCTTGGCCTCCACCAGCTCACCAGTCACTTGCGGACTCACCCAACCGGGCCTTTTCGATGCCAAGTGTGTGGTCATGCAGCTCGAAGTGGAATAGTGTTGCACGAGCACATCAGAGGACACGCCAGAAACTTGATCTTGTCCAAGCAGAAGAGGAAGAAGAAAGACCTGAATCGCCATCGCTTCTACCGTTGTTCGGAAAGTGACTGCTCGTTCACGTGTAACAACGCAAAGGCCTACTCCGCACATATGACGCAGACGCACAATCAGAAGCCTTTCCAATGTCAATTGTGTCCCAACAGTTACATGAGCAAAGTAAGTATAAAGTTAAACAACAGCTACAGAACTTTGCACAAGTCCGGATCTTCTCAGGGCAACTTGGACGACCACATCGTGGCCAAACATAAGAGCGTGGATATCGCTTGCGACATTTGCGGGAAGCGTTTTGGCAACCGCCCCCTGCTCTTGGTCCATCGACGGGACCAGCACGAGCTTGGAGAGCGCAGGAGAGTCCACTGCGACGTCTGCGGTTTTGCCTCCAAAGGGGTCAGGAACCTGAGGAAGCACATGCTCATGCACAAAGGAGACTTGCCCAGAAAAGTGCGTTCAGTCGTTTCTGGGCTCCGTATAAGTTTTGTAATCCATTGTGCCTTCTTACAGTATCAATGTAGTCATTGCTCAAGGATGTTCCGCAACAAGTTCGGTGTCGTTGTGCACGAACGTACTCACACAGGGGAAGCTCCGTTTAGGTGCAACTTGTGCAAGACCAACTTCAAGCGAGCTCATCACCTCAACGCGCACTTGCGCTCGGGAAACCATCTCAGCAGGTAAGAACTTTATCAGGGCGACGCCGTCCGTATTGTTGGTGTGTAGCATCTTAAAACGTCTACTTCGCAGACAAAGTCAGATTGAGGCAGATAGAATGGCCTTACCTGACAACGTGGTCAGCTTCGATAAGAGTGGAAGAAAGAGCCCAAGATCTGGTTCGAGCAAGGATGCTTCGTCCCACTCCGGGTATCAAGAAATCCAGCTCCTCCCCCCTCAGCAATTTTCGGTGGTGAGCCTCCAGCCACATACGAGCCTCGGAGCAATCTCTTCCACTGAGCAGTTCGCTCAGCAGCAGCGAGACATTGAGGGAGGTGACCAAATCCTGATGTCTGTAGCGGATGAGACCAACGCTGCTGGAGAAGACTTGGACCTTCAGAACGCGGCAGTGCTGCTGGCTTCTGCTTCTGATGACTACCAGCAATTTATCATTCCTTGACAAATAAAAACATTCATACTGTCTTTACTATCGCTTGAACTGTTGATATCCAAGATGCATGATGTTACGTTTGAATCGCAGTACAGTAAAACGTACCATTAGTCGGGCTTTTTGGAGCAGGTTATGGTCTGGATTTTGGCCAGACTACTCAAATATCTTGGTGAATCAGGAGGTTGTTCGTCAGGAATTAGTCTGCACTGATCAGCTACATCTAAGTGCACTATGACGAGTCACTATGGCTCGTCAAACTTGGAACAGCAGAAGACAGGTATCCAGATCACCCCAAATTAGTCCAAGAAACCGAGGAAGCGTGAAGAGCCTGAGAATTGCACTCAGATGCAGACGACCCACCCCCTGATTCACCAAGATATTTGAATAGTCTGGCCGAAATCCAGACTAGGACCTGATCCAAAAAGCCAGACTAATGGTATGTTTTACTGTAGCTCACGACTAGCGTATCCACTCATTCGTTGCACGTACCCCTATAAGTCGGCTCTCCGGGTTTTGCCTCGCCCCCTCTGCTCATGGGCCTCCTCTGAGGTGTCCGAGGAGCAGATTCACTTGACTAAAAAGAAAAGTTTTCATCCAAAGAGAAACTTTAATTACATAACTTTAACTCGTCTCAAAGAGACACTTTTGCGTCCCTCCCCCCGTGTCGTAAACAATGGCACGCTTGTTAGCCTTAGTGTCCCCTCTACCCACATGCCTCGATCGCCTTAGCTATGAGATGGGGGCCACACATGAAGATGCTCCTAGCATTCTGCCAGCATGAGTATACGGCTTTGTAAAAGTGTGAGCAGGTCTGAAAGATAAAAGTTCATTATTGTATGACTTGACTGTGTAGTCCATTCTACTAATACTTGCTGTGTACTGTTACACACGTTCCTTGTTTGTCCTCAGCCTACACCCTGCAACGATGTGGCAGAAAATGGAAAGAGTATCTTCTTTGTGACCTTGATTTTGGCCGCGATTGACCTTGTAGGTTCGAGTGGACCTCATGGGCTATGAATTGGGCAGGGGCACGCAACTTTTCTGATTGGAGGCCTCCTTCGGCCTAAAATAGCCATTTGAGGACCCCGGAGGATCAGAGAAAAAACCCGCTGCTTTTATGGTATTACATAAACAGAAGCCGCTTACATATGTACGTACGTAAGTCAGCGTATGCTCTAAAAAGGATTGAAAAAATGAAAATGGAATTTTTTCTTTACTGATTTTTAGGAGATCTATGTAAAATTTCACCTAAAGAGCATAGAAAAAGTTGCAGAACAATAAGTCATGAAAATGGCAGTGTCTCTTGTATTGCACCACACACAGTACACATGCATGCTCTATGGTGCAGTTCAATGTCCGTCTGTTTGTTAACTGTAGCCAGCTAAACTGCAGGTGCCATTAAGAGCTGAGGTTGGCATGGGTGCTTGGTTTTTCACCAGGGTTATTAGGGTGAGGTCCCATTTTTATACCCCCTCTCCAGGGGGTCTATTTACTGTTCAAAACCCCAAAACGGCCGTTTTTGGACAAAGGGGGCCTCCAATCAAAAAAATTATCACATAGACCGTCCTGAAGTACACCCTAAATGGGGGACGAGATCAGGTCAGACCCTGGATTGGAGCAAAGCCCCGGACATGAGAGCCGACTTTAATTTGCTACATAATCCAGCAACGCGGGTATATCCGAGTAGTCTTCTCCTAAATAAAGCGAAGAAAGGATTTATTACCAGAATTTTGAACGCGGTGGATGCCCCAACCCCTCAAGCAAGGAAATATTACTGCCACCACCACTTCCTGTCACTTGTACTCTTGTAGAACGCCATCATGAGGTCATATTTTGCCTCGATTCCCTCAATGATGGGTGAACCTATGGAAAAGTTTCTCTATGGGTGAAGTTACTCCCAAAAAAGCAGGCCGAGGAAGTTCCAACTACAATAAGCAAGCACCACCCGCAGCCTCGTGACGTTTCTGAAATGCAAACTTCTTGTGTCCCACTGACCGAGTGGGCCGAGGAAGCCAAATGCCAAAAGTCATATGTGACGAACAGGTTCTTGACACTTTTTAACTTTGAACTTCTTGAACCCTTTCAATGTGCACACCAGTGTTTCAGTCCCTAACAAACACCAATGACGGTGAACTGCAAGTGTCTCAAGTCACCTCAGGTGAGCTGTCCGGGCAATTCGAAGTACATATAGCAATGATACATTCACGTACATGAAGGAATATGTGCATACAAAGGAGAATGTTTGCGTGTCTGCTCCGCATAGGTGGCTGTGCCTATGGACCTAGAGGGTCCAAACTTGGCATGAGGCCCCGGCTTTTTACCTGGGTCAGGTCATACTGGGTGTCCCCTCTAGCCCCAAAAATCCCCCCCCCCAAAAAAAGCTGTTTGGGGTGCAGAATGACTAAAACAAAAAGAAAACCTCCACTGTATCCCCTGAATGGGTATCGAATGAGGTCAGCAGTGACCGAGGACGTTCCTGAAGGTCACCTTCGAGGTCACGACTTTTTAGGCCATGCTTACCCTTAGCACGTAGCTGCCACCTGAAAGAGAAACGATCGGCCAGTTATAACCAGTACATCTGATGTCAAGAAAGTGGGACTACATAAAGTGTCAAGGGGACTACATAAAGTGCATAAACTCATCTTTTATAGTTTTATACTGAAGCAAGAAGTGGAAGGTTCTTTATGCGTTATACAGATGAGGATGCCAGCACCTACGCATGAGATAATGCCTATAGCATGACCGTTACTTCCACCGGACCTCATCAGTGCAGCATAGTACAGATAATGAGCACATGTAGCAGTCGTCATTTACTGGCAAGCCATGCCTGTGCACACAAGCTTTGGAGTAACTCTGTACAGCTGACTTGTTTTATCTTTGCAATCAACACAAGAACCACTCCTCGGACTTGGTCTCGACGTAGCACGACACGGCCGCCAAGCTCACCTTCACCATGAGTCCTGTCCTCAGAAAGATGGTGACCTGGTACATGTGGCTCGTCAACCTGCACGATGTCATCGCCTTCTTTTGGAAGTAACAGGATTTCTTTTGCTGTTGTTTTCAAATTAAGTGCATTTTTGTGTCTTTGTTTGGTGACACCACTGATGACATCTTTGACAGCTCCTTCTTCTGCTACCTTGGCCTCCTCTACCGCTGCTTTATCCCAAGACCCAAGAGAAGCATTGCTGGAGAGGTATTGAATGTCGTGTAAGCTCGTGTTTACATGTGAACATGTCTATGACATTGCCGTGCAGGTTGCATTGGTGACTGGTGGTGGTGCAGGCATCGGGGCACACATCTGCTTGTTGATGGGCCGCTTGGGCGCCATTGTCGTGTGCGTGGACATTGACGAGCAACAATGCGAAAACGTCACCAGGAAAATCAGGGACAATGGGGGAGCGGCCTTCAGCTATCAGTGTGATATCACCAATCGAGAGGCTGTTGAGGAGTTGCACAAGAAGATCCTGGAAGAGATCGGCGATGTGACCATCCTGGTGAACAACGCCGGCGTGAGGCTCGTCAGACCATTCCTTCATTACAAGGACGAGCAGATTGAGAGGACGATCAACACCAATCTCTATGGCCAAATTTGGATGCTCCGCACCTTCCTTCCACGTATGATCGAGAATAACCATGGCTCCATTGTCAGCATGAGCGCCCTGGCAGGATATGGTGGATTGCCCATGATGCTGCCCTTCACTGCCAGCAAGTTTGCGGTCAGAGGTCTCATGGAGGGACTGTATCTAGAGCTGAGGTTAACACTTACTATGAGGCTAGCAAAACAAGTACTGATTTATTCATATCTAAAGGAACTTGCACGTGAATCACGACATCCACTTGATGACTGTGGCCCCGTTCATCGTTGACACCGGCATGGTCAAAGGGTCGGTCATCAGATTTCCAGGTTTGGCTCATTCATCCCCACTTATGTGCACACAGTCCCGGTCAGAAGTTCTGTCCATCACTTGGTAGAAGTTTTGATTCTTGATGAGTACAAAAATTAATTCCGCCCAAGGGTCATAAGACAAACAATTATAGTATGAATTTTGTGCAATCACATCCACTTTCATACCAATCCATTAATCTTGCAACCGAGCATAATCAATCTACTAGTAGGAGAGATTAGACAAGCGAACCGTTACCGTAACAGGAAGGTGAAATAAGACTGCAACTTTAGGGGTATATAACTCTTGTTTCAAATGATGCGAAAGCATTGTTTCCTGACCTATTGGGAGAGGAAAGGAGTTCCCTATGATTTGAAAGCAAAATATCCCAATGCTTTATGCAAAAACTCGAAAATAGCATTGCTGACCGCACCAGATTTGAACTCATGCCATTTAAGTTACATGAAGGTGAACCTGAAGGCTTAATGAAAGCGTACAACATTGCCAAGGTGTGCAACGTCGCCAAGGTGTACAAAGTCACCAAGGTATGTGTCATCTTGATATGTGCTTACCTTAGAGAGGCTGTTCACCCTCCCGTGATGGGACCGTACCTTTGACCAGGACTGTGCACCGCATACGAAGAACTGCGAGTAACTGCAACTACTTTTCAGGGCTGATAAACGTTGTGCCTGTAGAGAAAGCTGCCAGGATCATCGTCAACTCCATGCGGAGGCGAGAGACTGTCATTTTTATTCCCAAGATTTACTACTACGTCATGGTAACTGTTTGTTCTTCATTGCTCGTAGCACTCTTTATTTTTTTTTTAAATCAAGACCTCATCAACCGTATTTCCAGAATTTCTTGCGTGTACTTCCTCTGAGGATCCAGATGCTGCTGACCGACTTTATTGACACAGGCGTTGAAGTCAACTACGACACAGATGAGAGCTGAATCGGACATGACAGCGTCCCGGACGAGACCATCAACAGTCAGAGATATCATGTGTGACCTCAGGCCTTTGTCAAATGTATCTACTGCCCAAGTGCATAATACTGTGTGTGTGATGAAATACAGTCAGACGTCAGTTTTAGCAACTCAGAGGAAAGCATCAGGAGCCTCAATCTTAGCTGAGGGTCTGGATCATTCATCTGTAGCTTCATAGTTGGTCAGTCTGGAAAAAGTTATCAACAGTATAGGTACTTACTTAACTACAAATATTAGTAGTTCAAACCTGACCTCAGTCACACGTTGAGGTAGCAACAAATTGAGGTTGACGACCGAGGGTCGTCAAGGCCTCGAGAGCTTCAAAATACAAAAAAGAGTGTTTGCAGGCTTTGCCCAGATGTACGGTTGCAGTTTAACGTACACTTTTTCCTTTTTCAGCCACGGAGTTACTAAAATTTCTAGTGTTTTTGATCTAACGTACACTTTTTTACTTTTACAGCCAGCTTTTTAAGTGTTTTCATTGAGAAGTCAGGTTATAACTGTTTGCTGAGCTGCTCATGTGTTGAATATTCTTCATTGTCCATGTTGCAACAAATTTACGGTACACATGACTTTCGTGTGCATTGTGCCACTTGCCGACACTCTTGCAGTAAATAAAACTTGCTGTTAAAGTAAAAAGTGTACGTTATTGAGCGTACCTATTACGTAGTACACGGTACGTATACCCACTTCACTATTACATACGACGTCACAATGAAGTTATCTCAGCTATTTTCTGCTTATTGTTCTGCCTCCTTTTTGGTATAGTTTTTCCTCATGAGAAATTTTACGCAGACCTTCTAAAAATGAGTAAAAATATTGTTTACTCATCTCCAAGCTGACTTACACATGCACGCAGGTAGAGGTAGTTTTTCTCTGACCGTCCGAATAATTCTGCCACTCACTGCATGAAGAAGCCAAAGAATTTATGGACATCTAATGGCAATTTTCTGAGCATTGTTTGGTCTCTCTTACTATAGGGATTTATTTGATCATTTCCAGGGATGAGATCTAGCCTATGTCCTGTCCAGGGTCACACAACGTTAAGTTTGGTTGGGATCTCATGGCGAATTTCGGCGCAAATCCCGAACACACACGCGTTGCTTTACTTTCTTATAGAAGATAGGTGAGATCACTAGGGTTTATTGTCGGATGTTCGTTATCACGGCCCTCACAGGCACTACTCAAGGAGCTTCTTGGAGGGGTCGTCTTCAGTACAATTTGCGCCATGACGCCGGACGTCGTCCCTGAGGAATGCACCATTGAAGTGTATTTGGCACCAGAAACCTCCTAATCATTGAAGCTGAAGGCTGACTTCCTCATAGGATTCCGTAGTACTGGTAGTACTGCATGACGCTGTACTTCCTGGAAGAAGAGAGAGCTTGACGCCGGTCAACATGGAGCTGTATGGACTGTGCTCTTACTCTTGTCCATATTCTCGTCGATACTTTTGGGCCTTCTCACTGATCATGTCGCCGTCGCTGAAACAAGAAGGATGCTCGTACTAACATCACGAACTTCATCAATGACAGCACGGAAATGGGTACGCGCCCCGCCAGCCTCGGGCTTTGGGTGGGTGCTACATTGGACACTTGAAGCCACCGAGGCTCAACCCAGACGTAAAGCTCAACAACCTGCTCGAAGATGCATCAGCTCATCAAGAGGATGCTCTTCTCTGACGTGCCCAATCAACGACGTACTTGAAGGGTATACTCGTTCGACCAGACACGAACGCCTCGCTCATATCCTGGCAGGAGTTGGTGTCTCTCTTACCCTGACTTTTTCCGCTTGGAGCTCGTGTCCTTGGACACCGTCGGCAAGGACACCGCTGAACCAGTCGCTGAAGCCACCGCAGACCTGAAAGCAAGGGATGGGACTCAGCACGCCGCGTAATATGAGGTGAGTCTCTGGAAGCATGCTCAGGAATGATGTCAAAGAGTTTTTTGGCGCTAACCTAATCAGAAAGGACGTGGACTTGCTGTGTTGCTGTTGTTGCTGCGCCAACAACTTTGCCCTCTGCGCTTGTAGCAACAACAACCTCCGCTGTTTGTCCTCGTGATCCTCGGGGCCGGTCCGCACATCGATCAATGCGGCCATCGCTCCAGCAGAAGAGAGCAATGCGGCAGGACGGTAGCTTGGCTAATGACATAATTCAGTTGTGTCATCACAATGAGTTAGCACTGCTGCTGCTCAACTTCTTACGTTGGGCTTGTCGTTGTAGATGTAGAAATACGCGAAGAAGATGTAGACGATAGAGACGAAGAGGCAAGGGAGCGGGATGGCCAAGGAGTAGAAGAGCTCGCTGCGCACCTGGTCGAGGTCGAGGTCAGCGACGACGAGGGTGGGGTCTGTCCGAGACACGAAGCACTCGAACACAGTGCCGTTCGTGGCGTAGCGAGAGACGAAGTCTGAACAGACCGTGCGGGGAGGGTAACCGCAACCCTAAAAGCGATCACGTGTGATACGTGGGTAGCTGGCGAAACTATTGCGAGCCCAACCATGGCCCATTAAATTCTGTCGGGTTGAGTGCACCACACTTTGCTGTTCACTGTCCAGATTGAGTGCTTTTTTTCCCCCTAATAGTCTCTCTGGTGCAACATCTCTGCCAGACACGTTTAGGCCTCGTCGCATCACACCCGCAGCAGCTCCAAGGAGGATTCAGTCCACCCGAACGCAAGCGTGTGTTCCACTCATGAGGCCAGTTGGCCAAGTTCTGTCAACCCATATTAGCTACTCCACCAAGAAAGAGATCCTTCAAGTACCCTACCCATTCTTGTCTGGCAGAGAGGTACCAAAGGGGACCTTTTTTTGCTGGTGCCGCTCAAGATGCCGCCCACAAATTGATGTCCTCATCATCCATTTCCCCCTGAACTAAAGAGGCTCGTGGGTATCAATGTTCTCCTCCTCCCCTTTCTAGTATAAAGTTGTCACAGACGGACGAGAAGGACGATGCTCACCTTGACGTTGGGGAAGAGGCGACCGCGGCTCTTGGGTCCAGTCACCATGCCGTCCCCGACGCTCACCCCGGGCAGCTCGTACTCCACCTCGATCTGCCAGCAAGTGAACACAGTCTTGGTGCAGCCTTCCTCGCAGGAAGACCACTCGCATTTAGATCGGCCTAAAGAAGGAACAATGGGATGCTGACAACATCGCTTGTGACCGTTGAAGAGATAAGGAAGTGTTCTACCGTGTGCAGCCAAGATACTTGTCTGACGGATATAAGATCGATTGGCAGACACTCAAGAATCTCGTCGTCAAGAGGAAGACACGTATGAAGAAAGCCTCTGCAGTCTTACCTTCCTTGTACACCCCGATGACCGTGGTGCAGGTGGTGCCGTTGTCGTCAAAGTTGGCCCTCAGAGTCTCCCACGCGGGATCGATGAAGAACGGCACCAGGAAGATGAGGCCCAGGATGGAGAAAATTGCGAGCAGCACGAAAAAGGCTGTGGTGTAGAAGAGCAGCAAGTCCAAGATTGCCCTGCAGATGGCCGCCCTCCTGGAGTTGTCCTTGTCCACGCTGTTTCCGTCGCTGCCGCTGCCTCGCTGCTTCCGCACCGACGAACCGCCCATGCCTATGCAGAAGCGGCCCGCGATTTTCCTCTGCGATTCCCTAACGACGGCAGGATCACTCACGTTGGCAACGTTGGCACGATGGGTCACAGGCCGAACTGGGTCTCCTTTTCTCCTTCCAAGTTGGAGAAACTACCCATGAGCGTTTTGGGACATGTGTGTGTGTATGACGGAATAACAGAGGCGCTGGAGGACTTCTTTTCACTGTCCTCAGCCGTCGACCGCGATGATGACTGAGCAAAAAAGTTGGCTTTGGCACGGCCTCAGCAGTGCAATGGCTGTCATTTTTTCCTCTGGTCCTCGTAATAACAGCAATTCTGCTCGGTTAATAGCGCACACTTCTTTTTGTTCGTTGCATGAAGAGGAGAACATCAGTGCTTTCTAATCAGTCCTCGCAGGAAAAGCAATCTCTTTTCTTCCCTCGCGCCTCTTGTGGCGGTCCCTCGCGTGCTCTTCCTTCCACTTCTTGCGATTGCGATTAATCCTGTTACGGGCGGAGAAGGAGGAAAAAGTGCAGACACAACGACGTCTCCTTCAACAGTTTAATTGGCATGCGCGTGTGCGACTGACACGTCGAGGGCGACGACGACGCCTCCTCCCTCGCGCGCGCGGTCCAGAGCGCGTGTGCGTCCCAACAACTGTGCAACGGCATCTCTTTCTCGGAGAAATTCGTTCAAAGGACTCCCCACGTCCCTGGCTGCTGCAGCCTCTCTCTCTCCCTCCATCGAGATGGTTGTTGGCAAGTACATAGAGAGGACGGGAGAAGAAAGGCGGCACTTGAGCAAACTTTTCGCTTCAGTCCACTATATTGTGCAAGTTGCCGCCGGCAAAAGATAGCTCATGCTTGTGTATGCTGCAGTCCTCTCTTACGATCGCTGTCCTAAATCTGCAATGAAGGATGCTGCTGCCTAGACCCCCGGGCCGAGGCTCAGCCTGGAGACAAGAGAAAGTCCCGGATTGGATGCTAATTTGTCTGGCCACGAGCTGACACTTGACGCCCCAGGACTGCGACGCCGTCCGTCCGTGTGACAAGATCCGCCGGAGGGAGGCTGGAGGACCCAGTCGAGGTCCCGACAGCCAACGCAAACCTCATATATTATTAGCACTTCAACGGAAAGGGGCACCATTTCTCTTCCAAGCCATTTGCCCCGAAGTGGAGGAGGGAAGGAAGGAAATCTCGCCTCCATCCCGCTGGTTTTCTTTTCTTTTTTTCCCCATATCAGCTACGAAGTATTCTATCCAGACTGAGAGAAAGAATCGCGCTCCAACAAACGCTGCTTCAGCGATTGGGACCCGTGGTGCACCTGGGGCAGCAAGGTCGACATCGATGGCGGAGAACCGCAAAACTCAAAACGCCCGAGCTTCTTCTCCGTCATGTGGACCTGGCGATGATGTCTTCACAGCTTTATTACAGTGCTTCCATCTCTCTTTCTTATCAGGCATCGACTCTCCTCATCTCTGCTCCCCCGCACAGGAGCAAAAAGGACTGCTGCGGATTCCCCCGGGATTTCCAGGCAACAACAAACGTTCCGCTTTCTCCAGGGCTGTCGGATGTGTCTCGTCGACGACAACGATCTCTGAAGCGGCGACAAAATGGATTGCCTTTCTCCTGTTTTTTTCCGCCAGGAAGCAATCTCTATTCCTTTATAACTGCTCTTGCACTGCCTTCACTTTGTGCTGGCTGCTCCTCTCTCCTTCTTACCATTAGCATTCTGTCCTTAACTTGAGAGGAATTGAAGACTCTTCTACGTTGTCGTCCTTCTGTCTTCGTGCCTCAGGCAGAGCATGTGTGTGTAGTACCTTTCCAGCAGGACGCAGCATTGGGTCGTTCTCCCTCCTAAGAGGAAATAACTCCAAGGAGGGGACGCGTTTTGGAGAGAGAAAATAACGGTTTCTCTATGCAAGCTTCTCCTCCTCCTCTAGAGGGGAACATCAAAAAGTGATGTGATGCTAGAATGGGGGAGACGACGACGACGGCGACGACGACGGCGACGACGACGGCGAAGACGAAGACGAAGGCGACGGCGACAAGAACGACGACGACGACGACGAAAGAAAAGGCCCGTTTTACGCCGCCGGCGCGATTTCGCCGCGGGAGAAAGGGAGGGGCCTTCGCAGGAGGTTGCAGATTTTCCTTCGTTTGGCCACTTCTCCCCGAAGCCCCCCCCTTTTTTTTTCTTCAGACTTTGGAGAGCGTCTCTGCTGCTTTGCCCGTGGTCCATAACCTCCTCCGCATTCACGCGCCGCCAAATTCGGGCCGCAGAATGAAGAGAGGCCAAACTTGCGGAAACTTGGAGATGAGGGACTCGTGCAGCAATCGGAGAATGGTGCGGGGGCCGCGCCAAAGCCTGATCTGCGGCTTAGTCAGGTTGCATGCGATGTTTTTAGCGGCAGAGAAAAGTTGCAGCTCTTGTTCCACCTGCTACAAAGTGGTGTTCCTCACCTGTGCTCGTTTTCCCCTCCCCCCCGTCCGGGCTGAAAGCGAACCGGTTCTCCTCTCTCCACAGATGGGAGGGAGGCGGACGGCATCAACGTCGCCTCGCTCAACGCTGAGTCCGCCAAAAGCGTGTTGCGCACGCAGTCGCATTTGAGCGACATCCTATCCGAAATGGACCCTGGCCACGTTGAGGAATCCCCAAGGGCCTCCACTGGAGGTGACTCCATCAAGGTAGGCTGGAGAAAAAGAAGAAAGGAAGTATACGACGTGTATCTGGGTACGTCTAAGCCTTAAGCGAGCGCGCGAGCTTCTTTTGGCAGATGTTACTTCTGTCTCATCACCAAGATGTGCAGCACGTGTAGTGACTGCACAATGAGAAGTCCTTGACGTAGTCCCATCTCCTCTCGGATATGCCTTCTCCTTCGACCAATGCCAATTTCCTGTCATCTAGATCCCAGAACTCTAGGTCTGACCGATTTCTGGAGTTACTTTGAGAAGAAAACGTCTCTCTTCTTGGAGAGAAAAAGAAATCATTTCCTGTGGGTGGCGCAAGAAGTCAAGAAAGAGAAGACGGGTGAGAACGCAACATTCTTAAGGATAAGCTCGTGTGCCAAAAGCTACAGCAGAGGTTGGTTGGTTGGTTGGTCGGTTGGTCGGCTGTTCGGAGCAAAGCAAACAGATTCTCCTCTCTCTGTGTGTGTCTGCGTGCGTGCGTGCGCGTGCGTGTGCAAGTGTGCGTACGTAGCATTAGTGCCGCCTTGTGGATCTGGCAAGTGACATCGGCAGAGGAGAAGAAACGGAGGAAAAGAAGGCAATCAGGCCAGCAACATCATGCCTCCTCTCCCAGTTTTTTGGCCGACTTGATCAGGGAGACGCTGGCTGTTGGCTCTCCCCATGTTAACGACTCTGTCAATCTCATATCTGGCCCTCTTCAGTCATGCGGCACCAGCGGAGATGGTCAGGGATGGCCAATAACGAGAGGGAAAACAACCGATGCTGAGCACGAGATGACTCGAGTACACGTACGAAACGGGGTCGTTCATGTTGCAGTTGGCCATCGCCCACACGTCAGCCTGGGAGAAAGGTGCTGCTCCGCAACTGCGCGCCCGAGCCCAATAATGTTATAGACGGGCAACGTCTGGTGTTTGAGTCATGGTGCGCACCATCAGCACCACAGTCTGAAGACTCGTTTGGGATGGACTCCACTGACGCGCTCAGCCCAGCTGTGGCGGTAAAAAGCCAATCTGAGGGCTCTCGTCATCTCACTATGAATGGCCCTGTTGTACCTGACAAAAGTGACGTCACAAACATCCACTTGTAGCTTTTGAAAAACACAAGAAATGTCGACTGTGGAAAGTGTTTGGTCACCGTGAAAAAACTGGACGGGGTAGAATTCTTTCGGAAATGGAATCAAGTCAACGGTTGTACATTCAGTGCCAAAAAAATTGCCCAGGGGAACTTGCTTGACACCATGACTATTCTTCAATGAGGGGTTGGGTAATGTGCAATTTGAAGCATTAAAATTGCATCGAAGCAAAGACAAAAATGGCAAAAAGTGCCGAATTCGGGACGGAACGAGTAGGAAAAACTTGACAGAATTGATTTCCATTTGGGCTTTCCAAAATCGAGTGATTTTGCTGCAATGGAAAACGGTTCTCCTGAAAATCCTTCCGAACGAAGTTTTTCTAAAATCGAACGTTCCAAAATTGAGATTCTACTGTGGACGCAGCAGAAATACCGTACATAACGTTGTATTGCGCAGTGGCCTTCTCCAATATGTGTGTTCAGTTCCAAAACAGTCATTTTGTGACGCAAGAAAAATGTATCATTCATAATGCTTGAATCGACAGCAACGAATATGAGTAACTTAATATAGTGCAGCGTAGACCGCACAGCAATTCATATTGGTAAGCTAAAACCAACCTCTGCTAGTGCACATAAAAATGTTTTACAAAGCTGATCATTTCAACTGATTCATTGGGCACACGACGCTGCAGCACTTGAAGTCCTTTTACGTGGACACCGTACAGTTGTTGGTGACACCCCCCCTTCACCATTAGCGGAGGTTGCGAGGTTTGGTTCGAAAACATTCCGACATCGATGACGCCTGCGGAAGTGACCCGGCCTTTGGAGTACTCATTGCTATAGTCGAATGCGGTTTGATGTTGTCTCCAACACCGGTTTGTACCTATGCATGTCACACGTACAGCTGAGATGATAATTCTCCTTCCCAACTCTATTTAAGTGCAAAGCATAAGTCGCTGTCAGTGGTACGCATGTCCGGCACGGTCACGGCCGACCGGTTTCCATGGATCCGCACGGAACATAGGAGACCCCGTGTTGGCAGGTCCATTTGGACTCCACCACCGTGACCCAGCTTGGTCTGGAGCGCGTCCCGGAGACGTTTGGTCCGTGTTGACGAGCCGAATCCACTCCTGTTGATCAATAACACTAGCTCGCAGGGCGGAATGCACGGATAACTTGGCCATTCGGCACGTCCGTATGCGGTTCACGTGTGCCTCGGTCAGGATACAGCCCTGACTGTGAAAGAAACAGAGTGAGTAAAAGCATAGAAAGCAGACGGACGAGAAAGCCGAGGTCGCTCGACAAGGCCTCCACTCCCTTACCCGGCCAGCCAGGGAGAGGAGAAGGCTCCAGCTAGTGGGGGCTCCTTTGCTATGAGCTGCTAGAAAATAGTTCTACTCGCATGTGCTCTCGCCAGCTAAGTATTTTTTTTTCTTCGAGCGGTCATGCAGACGATGAAGAACTCTTGAGTCGATCGCCAATGAGTGCAGTGAGACCGTGACAATCCTGGGAGCTCCACTTCACTGAGGTCGCAGGCGGACTTGGTAATGTCAGCACTTCCTTCAGCGTTTTCCTTGTAGGAGTAGAAATCAGTCTTCACTGATTAAGAATTAATGCAGTAGTTACAACTAAAGATGACTAAGCTCGCAGATTCCATTCGAGAACAATGCTTCACACTATTTCGATCGCCGACGCAAGACAAATATTGCTTAACAAATTCAAACATCTAAAGACAGTCTTGAGGCAAAACAGTCGCATTGCACTTCAGTCACACCATGAAGCATGCAGCCAACGACAGCAGACACCAGACCCAGATGCACGGACTTTGCTAGTTCCAGAAAGTGACCTCACTAAAAATGGTTCTCACCTTTTCACTGGCGATCTGGATATCCTCGAGACTCATTGGTCGTCTTTGCTAGCGAAATGTCAATGTTTGAGATGTCAGTCATTGGAACTTGTGATCATTGCTTAGAGTCGTGCTCCAGCCAGAGCTTGGTGGGTCAGTCAGTCGGTGGGCTGCAACGAATTCCACGGTACCACTATGCATTTTCTTGAACTCATGGCATTGTGACATGTATGGTGCTGATGAAGGAATTGTGAGCTTTAGAGAGCGAGCACGCCAGGCCCATTTGTGCGCGCTGGCCAGGACAAGAGTACGATAGTTGCATGGCTGCAACCTTCGTTGCACGTCGCTGGAACTGTCGTCGTACTCGTACTTTCAAACACATGTATGAGACATTTTCGCACTCCATTCATACTCTCTGAGCACACCAGCATGATATAACTGCCGGGCTACAACTTGCACTCTGCATGTTGCAACAACTTTAGCTACATTTTGGGCATCTTCTTTTGGTAGGAAATAAGTATTAAAGACTTGGGTGGGGGAAAATGGATGATTTCATCTCTCTGTGGATACTTCATCGACGCAAAGAGAAAGCAAAAGGCCCGAGGAAGAGAGAGCAGAAGAAGAGAGAAAGATGGGAGGGACCTTGGACGCCTGGGCGACTGCGCTCCAGCATGAGAAAGTCCTTCGATCAGAGAATCAGCAGCGGCAACAATACAGGAAGAGAAGATGGCCCCCCACCAACACCCCGACCCCGGTGGAGGGGCTCATCCCGAGTACCGGATGATGAGCGGACGCGAGCGGACCGTGTGCGTCAGTCTCTGCCTCTGCCTGGCCGTGGCCGTCCTCAGCGCCGTCGCCATGGTCTACCTCACCGTCATCATCTACCTACCCGCTCGCAGAGAGCTGGCGTCCGGGCTGCTCGAGAAGAGCGCAATGTGCACCACGGTGGAGAGGAGGCAGGTCCGCAGTGACATCGAAGCCTGCAGATGGAACTCGTGCAGCGAGTGGTGCCTCTCCAAAGGGGGCGGGGATTGTCTCCAGCTGTTTGTCAGGGAAGTATCTACATAGCAAGTGTCGGGGTCGTGACTTTTGGCTGACATTCCTCCCAAACCATTTCCTGGCCTCCACAAATTGTGGAGAAAATGAGCAGTTTGCACAAGTCTTCGCTCTCTGCAAACAAAGGTCATTTTTCTCTGCTCACATCAATCCGCTCATTGTGGAATCACTCTTGGACCTGTCATTACCGCTGTTCATTATGCTACCACAGTGCTTGCACTGTGTTGTTGCAAGAAAAGCTGTACAGATCACCCCCGGCATTTGCTACGTGAAAACAACCTCCAGTGTCCGCTCTAACGGCACAAATATCGAGCTGGACGGCTGCAGCAACGTCTTCCGCAAGGACTGCCCCATCCTGGACATGGAGACCATTGAGAGAAGAAATTGCAAGGAGGATCACCAATGCACAAGATTGCACAAGATGTTTCGCTGCGAAGATGGGCTATGCTACAACATCACCTCTGCTCTCGCGTGCTCCTATAAAGTGAGTCTCTTCAGCACGGATACTCTGATTTGGATTGAGAACACCAATGACCCTTTTCCCAACAGCTGTCTGACGCGGGTCCGCTCGTTAGCTGCAGCAAGAAGCGCAACTGCGTCGAGCTGGACGGCCTCTTCGACTGCGATCGCGGTCGCTGCAGACGAATTAGCGAGTGGTCTTGTGAGCGCCGCTGCATCAACATTCCCACCGCGGACAAGAACGTTATCGTCCAGTCGGGAGATACAATATTGACGGCCACTTGCGGGCGAGCCCTTGAGCAGGGTACGCGCGCGTCCATCTGGGAAGCGGCGGAGGGCGACACCGATGTCCTCATGGCCTCCTGCACCACGTTGGATGATAAGTTTCCAAGTGTGGTGCGTGCTTCGGACTGCATCAATGGGTCACTGATTCCCCAACACCTGCTGCCTCGCCCTGACGCCAACTTCACTTCCATCAACAGCGCCGCGCGCACTCACGGCCCTAAATACCGGCTGCATCCGAGCACCGACGCCTTTTTGCCTGACGAACGCGATCTCGCCATCTTCAACAATTCCGCCAGACTGCTCATCAATCTCGAGGGATGCGTCAACACCCTCTCGTACGAATGCACCCACTTCTATCGCGATTTGGGTCGGGATGGGCGAAACAGCACCTCTCCGTCTCGCTTCCCCTGCTACTACGCACCCCACCGACCCGAGTTCGTGGTGAGACGGTTCGACCCGCATCAGACCAAGCACGTGTTCCTGGTGTTCTTCGTGGTGCCGGCGTCGCTGCTGGTGCTCTCGTGTGGCAGTCTCTTTGTCTGCACGAGGATGATGAGCATTGACAACACTGGACACATGATCTGCAAGGGCTGCCGAGAGAGCAGCCCCACCAAGGCGCTCCCAGTAAAGGTGCCCGACGAGGACGAGGACGACTCTGACAACGACTATGATTGAGGTGGAGTCAACGTGATAACGCATGAAAAAAAAATGCTCCCGAAACTCCAACTTCACCGCGATGATCACGGCGACGGTGAAAAAGCTTCCCTCCACTTACGCTGGCTTATGTACCATAACCATGCGACAGAAGACTTTTTTTTCTAGAAATGACACCGTGTACAGTACGGTTCGTACAGATGTAGAGATGCTCCAAATGAACGTATAACATAGCTATTAATACACATACGGTACTGTAGAATGATACGTCCATCCTACGTTTGCATATGAGCCCAAAGCCTTCTTCTGCCCTCTGTCATAAGCTCGTCTTCACCTATCAAGTGTACATTTTGCTTCTCACGTGTGCAGCTCCCTAGTCCCTAACTGCAAAGACAGCCTGCAAAGTATATGACAAGAGCGGCTTTTGCACTCAAGATTACATCCTCATTCAGTCAGCAGTCAATACACTCCGAGGGATTTCAAGGCTGCCAAGGGAAGCAGCTCCGATGAGCGGTGAAAAAAGTTGCTGGATGATTATTTGCGATCAGGAACAATTTGCAAGCCAGCATATTTTTTTGCTCGTGATTCCCCCTCCTGGCTGTTGACGGGATGGTCTCTTTCTCCGCCGCCACCAACGAATGTGCAGCATGTGATGCTCGCCCGCTCGGTCGCCGGCTGGAGGGAGAGGCCATCCCAGTCATTGATGCAGAGCTCTCTGATTTCAGCGTCATCATGGCGTCCGCAGGATTAGAGGAGTCCTCGCTCTCTCCAGCACTCCCGCCCTCGAGACCCCCCTCGGCTGGTGTGATACAGAGCGAGGACGAGGTCGCAGCCACAGCCGCGGTGGCAGCGGCGGCGGCAGGAGACATGGAGTCGGAGGCTGACGAGACGCGCACCAAGCTAGAGAACTTCAAGTATTACACGTCGCTGGTGCTGGGCACGCTGTGCATCGTGTGCATCTTCACATTTCTCTTCCTGGTGCCTTTCGTGCTGGACCCCGCCATCTCGACGCTAATGCATGAGTTTGTGGATGCGCCGGTCACGTGCAAGGTCTCGTCCGTGCGTATCAGACATGGAAAGACCAACTGTAACTGGACCAGCTGCAGGGAGGGGTGTACAGCGGACATGTTTATATGCTACCAGGTATGGAGGCGTGCCAAACGCACAGCGCCAACTGCATCATGGTCACTGATGATTGCCCCGCCGTAGGTCCGCGTGTACTACAGTCACCAAGAGTGGCAGAACGGCACAAAGGTGACCGACGTGAGCGACTGGATCGATCTGACTCGATTCGATCCCGAGACGAATCTCACTTACGCGGACACCCCACTCCTCGTCAACATCAAGGGTTGCGGGTACCCTCCAGATATCAATTGCAAAGCATTCGCCAACAAGTACGAAAACTTGTCTGACGAGGGAGATACCTTTCCCTGCCACTATAGCAGGTAAGGGTGGACTTACGCGGGTGAATCTTTCTTACATACATACACTCATGCAATAGCGCATCACACTCATGTATCACACCTATTGCGCATCCGCCATCACATAATATCGCTTATCGATCTAGTACAGAGTAGTTAAAGTGTTGTTTGAACGGGAATACGTTACCTGACCAACCAGAGCCAACCCTTGGATTGTGCTGGAGAGCTACAGCTTTGCCGAGAGCGTAGCCAATGTGGTGGCGAGCATCGCGATCCCCAATGGCGTCTTCCTCGTGTCGCTGGTCGTGTTGCTCTATTGGTACTGCCCGTACTGCCAGGCTAGATGCAGGCGGTATGAGGAGCAGACTGACCAAGAGGAAAAGGATCCACACGGGTAGGAGCAAGCACAATTGTAACTAATGGAATGAAATGATTCATTGCGCAACGTGAACTTCATTGCAGCCTCGACTTGGAAGATGACGATGATGAACCAAGGGAGTACTGACGACAAGTGGATATCCTAACTCAAAATAGCTCAAGGAACAAGATAAATCTGTACTATATCTTCAAGTTTTTAACAGATATGCCGACGATTCCATCCATTTCAGAGCTTGTACGTTCAGCAGCAGTGCGTAGAGACTAACATATGACGCCTATGATATTACTGTGTACATACACATTGAGTACTATAATGCACTGAGGTGAAGACCGCATGTATTTGAGCTTAAATATAAACCACAATAAATATTACTAGCCGATGTACCCGGATTATTTCGCTCATATCATGGAATAGGGGGTGGGGGGCGGAGGTGGTGTAAACTGACCCGTCTCAGAAAACGCACGGCACCAAAAAGTAAATCAACGGGTGACCTTTTTGGCCTTCATGGCCGATGCCACGCAGTCTGTGTCCGTACCAGTGGTCCAAGGAACGATCATTCCCAGCGTGAGCCTTCCAGGCCCTTTCATTTGGATACTATGCAGTAACGAAGATACACACGAATTATGAGCGGTACGGATGAACCATGAAAGATGCTCTTCCATCAGAAAGAGAGCAGTTAAGGTAGGCGTTGCACAAGCAAACTTTACTCAATGGTGTCTTTTTACCTGCTCCCCGGGCTGCCTCGCCCAGCGCCGGCCCCTACAGGTTCCAGTTCTCTCCTGCTACAAGAAGGAGAGAGATCCGCACAGGTTGTGCGGCCTGTGACACAGTTATCACAAACAAGCACCACGACGTCATGGATTAGAAACAGATCCCCGACGTCTCGTTCTTGTGAGGAGAACATGAGCTCTGCCCTGAGCAGGGAGGACAGGAGCATTTGGCTCCTGGGGAAGCTCAACAACTCCCTGCCCGCGTCTAAGCTAGTGACCTGCCTCTGCTTCCTGAGCCTCATCTCGCTCGGATCGGTGCTCCTCCTGGACCTTTCGCCATCCTCGGTGCAACACGACCATCGCCACAACCACCTGGACTTGACAGGCGTCCACGGCAAAGAGAAGGCGCTGGTGGAGCGACCTGGTTACCAAGTGAACAACTGGGGCGACAATCACAATCTGCTGGTAAGAGAAGACAGGCAGAAAAATGCCAGCGAGCTGAAAACCATCTTGATGTGGAACGACGCCTACGGCGTCAGAAAGTACGACATTGGCCACGGTCGCGAGCCCTTCTTCAAATGGGGCTGTCCGGAGACGCGATGCTTTGCTACGGCGAACCGCTCGTACCTACCCTCAGTGGACATGTTCGACGCGTTGCTCATCCACCAGCGAGGCATCCAGTGGGACGACATGCCCAAGAAGCGGAGCCCAAAGCAACGCTACATTCACTGGGTGATCGAATCGCAACAGTATCTCTACATGGATATCCACAAGCTAGATGGAATGTTCAACTGGACCATGACCCATAAACGCGATTCGGACTTCTACTTGCCATACGGTCGAATCGTTAAGGTCCGAGATCACCCAGAAGGTGAAGACCTCAAAAAATACATCGAGGAGTTTGGAAAGCGCAATAAGCACTTGGCCGGCAATCGCACTGACTTCCAAGCGGCCTGGTTCGTATCTCACTGCGCCACTGTGGCGCGACGAGAGCGATTCGCTCATCTCATGCAAAAGTACATGGACGTGCACATCTACGGTCGATGCGGAAAGTTCAAGTGTCCGCGAGCCAACGAAACTGCGTGTTACGTGCGCATGGAGGAGCAATACCGTTTCTACCTCAGCTTTGAGAACTCTCTCTGCAGCGACTACGTCACCGAGAAGTTCTTCAACATCCTCCGATACAATGTGGTGCCGATCACGTACGCCGGAGCCGACTTCAACGCGCTGGCGCCTCCTCATTCGTCGGTGAACGCGCTCGCCTTCCCGTCTGCGAAGAAACTGGTGTCTCACCTCCGTATGCTACAGGAAAATGATGCTAAATATGCAGAGTACTTCTGGTGGAAGGACTTTTACGAGGTTAGAAGTAGTCATGGAGATCGTGCTCAGGCCTATTGTGACCTGTGTCGTAAGCTCAATGATCCAGATGAGCCGCCCAAGGTCTATGAGGACATGTTCAAGTGGTGGGTGTCGGACTCTCATTGCAAGAAACTAAGAACAAGCGAGTCCAGGTGATCAAACTTACCAAGAAGTTGGTCTGTGATAACTGTGCACGACATTGCTCCTCTGCTCAAGTATCTACGTACTTCCGTACTCATGTACATTATACGAAACAGTAAACGCAAGTCCTTCAATGTTTGGATTAAAGCGAATATTTATTTTGGCATGGTAAGTGGTGGCGTTCTACTCATTTACAATGCAATAACAACGAATATAGTGAGTATTGATACTGTATGCTTACGGTAGAACAACGATGTAACAGAAAAGGTTCTACTTGACGGAGTGCGTCTGGCCGTGCTTGGCCAGGTGGGCCTTCTGTCTGAAGGCCTTGCCACACTGGGAGCAGCAAAAAGGCTTCTCACCAGTGTGTGTGCGGACGTGCACGTTCACGGAGTAGCGATCCTTGAAGCCCTTGCCACACACGTGGCAGTAGTGAAGGTGCTTGCTGGACGAAGGACATTTGGGGGCACGGTAATGGGGGCTAGGATGGTTGCGACGCTCCACCACAGACGATGCAGGGGCCGCTGCAACTGCCGCAGCAGCCGCAGCCGTCGCAGCATTCGTTGACAGGAAGAAGCCGGGCGCGTTGTTGTTGCCATCAAATGGAGACACAGCGTGATTCTCTTCCTCGTCGTCGTCCTCATCGGCGTATGTCATGGTCTTCTCGACTGCAGTAAGAGCAGACTTAAGCAGCGACTCCTGCTTCCGCTTCTGCTTCTTGGCGGTGACTACAAGATCTTGCTGGTCAGGACGCTGCAAGAGGATCTGCATGTTCAGCATCTCCTTGCAGGTGGTGAAGCTGACAAGGCTCTCGATGGAGGCTGGCTCGTCGCTGAGGGAGGAGCTGTCGACGTGGATATCATCGACCACGTCATTGTCGTCATCTTGCAGCAGAAATTTCTCTCCATTGATCAAGGTTATTTGCTTGAAGACGCTGCGCGGCTCCAGGAAGGAGAGGATTGCGCCGGCGCTCTCCATCTTGAACTGCGCCGCAAGTGTAAAGTGGAGGTCGGTGCAGCTCACAGACGATGATGAGGGCAGCAGCTTCCGGGAGAGACAGACGGAGCCATTGCTGCTGCTGCTGGTTCTGCTGCTGCCACTACCCTTTACCAATGTCTGCCGGCGTTGAGATCTCCACCCTTACCTTAGGACGCGGTTCTTGGATCGATCAAGACCTCGGAGGAGAAGTCCACGTACTGGATAACGAAAGTCTGCTACCCTCAGTAGGTATTGGCGATGCAGTCGATAATCTGCTCGCGGCTGCGGCTGCACGATGCCCGATTTTCTTCTTCTAGCGGGGCCCTGCCTCTTTTCACCTTGACTGTCAGGCCGAAAGGCGGCCTACGCTTACTACATACCAAAGCTGGACTGGCAGCAGGTAGGAGGTGGAGGATAGCTAAGGTTGCGGCCGGTGGCGGCGCCAGCAGAACGAAATTTTTCCCTCGCTGCCAATGGGATGACGTTAGCCATGTACCCCTGGATGGTGGAGGAGGAGGAGGCAGAGCATACACTCGAGTCGTGCGCTCTATGCTTCCCCCCCTCACTTGGTGGCGGGCGCCCGCGCGCTGCCAGCTCAGGCTCGCCAAGCTGCCTGCTTCTCCTACCTTCCCTTGCCTGTGTATAGTTTTTCCCGCGAGTTCATTTGCACGCATCGCCACGTTACACTACAGCCAGACCATGGCTGCGACAGAGAAGTACGTAGAGAAGATACGCACGTACGTGCGACGTACCTACGTACATGTACATGCAGTGTACGAGAGCATGCATGACTTCCAGCGGTTTCGCCAGACCGTTCTATACTGAGGAGAAAACGATTGCAGCAACCTGAGCTCGCGTGACTGCAGCGAGATGCATTGAGGTTGGCTGTATGAGTCTGCTAATTAACGTGGCATCACTGTTGGTTGATAAATGAAGGTGTGTGCGCGTGTGTGCTGGAGTGTCTGTGCTCGCATAACTGTCAAGTCTTCGCCTTCCTTCCTCTGTTTCTTTGTGCAGGCCACGTACATGAGTGCGTGCACGTCTCATCCAGAGCGCGCATTGACTGAGTTCAGGCAGAAGCAGCAGACGTTAGGTGAGGCGATTCGCTTGAGGAGGGCATTGCAGCCATTGCCCTCTCTTCTTCTCTTACGTTACACCCAACATCCACTCTTCCAGGGCTTCTCAGACAATCTCCGGCGGCGTACTGTACTGGAGCAACTGCGACTTCATGTATTACAATGCACAAGTAGGTGCGCGACGTTACAGCAATCTTCGGAATAACCATGCAGCGTGTATCATCCATGGGGTTGTCATAAAACGAACCCCATGGACTTGTGCATGCACATGTGGTTAGCGGCGGACGGCGGATGCAGTCATAGAACGACGAGCGAGGTACATTACGAAGGTGGCTTTGCATTGAGTAAGCTCTCGGGTGTACATGTCGAGAGTCAAATGACAAATAAATGCACGGTACGACAAAGAAGACACAGTCAGCAGAGGTATTTTGAAATGCACGTTTCATGTCTGCATCACCCCTTTTCTGGCCATGAGCGTGTTGAGGACGGTATTCTTCGTTATGTCGCGCACAGCTTTCTTGTGCGTGACCATGGAGAAGTCGTAGCCGTAGGACTGGAGGATCTGGTCATGCAAAGCACCCCAGGCTTATTGGCAGAGCTGTCATCGACGATCTTAACCGCACGTATGCCCTGTGGAGGAGGTTTGAGACAGCTTAAGGTGTTCGACTAGGTGAAGAACTACGTCTAGACTCATGTTGTCAGAGTACTCCCTTCTGAGTTGTAATCTAGGTCGATGCTGCCTCCATTGTTGAAGCTGCACTTCATCACCAGGCAGACGCTACGGCTCGAACCGGGCTCCTTCTTCAGAACCAACGGGATCTGCCTGGGTTAGCACCACGTAAAGAAAGTACTGAAAGCTGCAGGGTGGACGGTCCTACATACGCATGAGTCAAATGATGACCTGGCAAGTCACGGAAGCACAGATCCGCAAGACGATCTGGATTATGCGAGACATCCGAAGCTCAGAAGACGTGAAATGGCCAAAAGTCCAATAACGCACATCGCCCTCTACTCAGCCCATCGGAGGATACACAGACAAACTTTTAGGAGGCTGGTGCCTGAAGGCGGCTGCCATTGACATGGCCGAGGTCTCGGAGTAGGAGGCTCGTTGTCACCTTAGCCGCACTTCTTTAACCTTCTTAGACTCCTGTAAATGTGACGAAGGAGGAGGACCACTGCGGTGTTGTTTGTTGTCATCCAGCGAAGACAAAAGGTGCAAGTAAGGCGGAAAATTAGAAGCTCTACTCATCGGGACTGCAATGTTCCCAAGCTTGAACTTTGTGTACAACATGTACGTCTAGGACATGTATCTTCAGATGCACATGAATTCTGACAAAGAATGAGGGAGCATAACAATTGGGTTGTTACAGTCATTCTGTGGGCGTGACTGTCAATATAAAGAAAGCCTGTACGTTTGTGCACTAATTTTAAATGCCTCCCAGGCCTAAAGACTTGGCCTTAGAGCTTCACTTCTTGTGCCATATAACGCATTTGATGACATGTGATGCATGCATCAAAGCTCCGAGGTTCAGGTTCTAGGGCCAAGCATTGATTCATAGAAGTTTTAAGGTATTTAAAATTAGTGAAAAAACATATTAGCTTAAGTCTCCATCCAATACAAAATAGTCTATCTTCTTTTCGGCACCTCTCTGTTCCACAGAAAAGAGCAAAAACTCTGCAGAAAAGCGTGACATGACCACTGGTGTCAGGAGAGGATACAATTCTTTTTGAGTCAGATGGGGTCAGGGTCCCGACAGTACCCAAGGTGCACTATCGGTACAGAGGGCAAGCACGAAGGACTTGTTCTCATGCCTGAGAAGGTGGTTGTTGCTGAGTCTCCCTGTTCACTTTGTAGGTGTACTCGAGCGCACTAGTAACGACTTTCATGTCCTTCTCAATGGCCCTGGCCCAGCTCTCGGAGTCGCCCAGCTCCTTCAAGGCACCGTTAAAGTTATCAACAAGCGAGAGCCACTGCTGCGTCTGGCGCGAGAACTCCGCCGCGTGAGTATGCAGCTCTTTGGCTTCGGCATCCAGACGCTTCTGGTTGAGGTAGGCCTGCGCCACACCCACGTTGAGGTGGTCGACGAGTGCATGCGTGAGCTGTGTTGCCGCCTGGCACGCCTCCGTGCGGCGCCGCTCCTGCGCCTCCCTGCGTGTCGCAGAGTTCTTGGCGTGCTCCTTGACGAGGTTGGACAGCATCCTCTCCGACGCGTTCACCAAAAGTAGCCTGTCACTGCCCCTTTAGCTAACTTTCTCAAATGTATGCCCTCGTAGAAGTAAGAGAACAAAACATTTCTTCAGATTGCGCATGCGCACCTTTTTGTCAGCTGCCACTAACTACTGCAGAGCAGCACTGCCCACTACACTGGTTCCTGCACTGCTGTGTTAACCGCAGTCGCGGTGGACCAGTGAGCTGTTAGTAACAGCTCACTGCGGTGGACTCACGAGCTGACTTGGCTGAGCCCGCCCGCCGTTCTTTTTTCCCAGTGCAAACGTATAGAAAATCTAGTGTTAATGCACTCTTTTTCTTGTGTTGTTTGTCATGCTTTACCCATGGTTTTTAAGTTGCTGAGGATGCACTTTGACTCGCTTATTGCAATTTTGCGAATTCTCGGTCCAAAAAAAGGGCCTCTGCAAGAGAGATGCCATTAGAATCGTCTTGGGTCAGCGGAACATTGCACAACTCCAGAGAGGTTGAGTGAGTGAGCACAAATGGTGCAAGAAGTACAAAGAAAACCCACAGTAAACAGTTGCTCATCCACCATGAGCTTGATGGTTGCTCGTCTGTTGAGGACTCAGTCCTCCTCCAAGTCCTCCCTTAGTGGGATCTTGACCAAGGCCTCAAGGGAGAAGACAGGGCGAAATTCGGTCGAAAGCTCGGTGCTCCCAAGCAAGATTCCAGACTATTTTCTCTTTTACCACAGCATTACTACTGTGGTAAATTTTCTCCATCCGGTCTTCTTCTCTTTCTCGCTTTTCCAGCAACTCCCAGTTCCTCTTGTGCATTATTGTTAGATCATGCATTAAAGCACATTATATTGAATATTGACCCGTGAAATTAATATCAAAGATCATTGAGCAATGTGCTTTAAGATGGTAGCTTTAAGGCAAATGTTGAGCATACAAAAAACTTTCACTAACATATCTCTGGAAAGCCCTGAACAAACGTCTAGACGTCTCCATGTTACGTCAATGTTTTCTTCTCTCTGTTCAGAGTCAGTACAATGCCCTGCCTCCCCTCTACGATGCGCTTGGTATTCAGTATTGCCACTTTTTAAACATCAACATGTAAGAACATGAGAGAAGAGTCAATGGAACGGAGACCTGCGACAAGATGGTCAAGCATGAATAGCCACGGGCTACTTATTCTCCATGCCAACCAATGGATCGGTACTAAATAAGCCTTGGGTCGCAGGCCTAAGTTAAATGTACTAGAGCGTAGAGGTTGGCAGGGGATGAGTTAGACACAGTTAGACAAAAGTTTAATTCGCTGCTCAAAAAAAGCTCAATTTACTGCTCATGAAGTGCTTAAACACGGGTGCCTTGGTAAGACCCTCCTTGAAGTCTGAGCAACTATGAACAGTGGTCATTACGTCATCTTTGGCTGTGACCGGTGGTCATCTTTCCCACCAAGCTTCGCTCTGTTCGAATTACTCCTTTCGAGTGTCAAAAAAGCAAAGAAATTCTCCTACCAGTAAAAAGTTGCTGTTTGTTTTACAGATCCATCTTTTTCGAATAGAAAAATAGCTTCTTCAGAGCTTACATAGTTACAACTTAGAGTTTTCTTCTTGGATATTGTTATTACATTTGATTTAGTGGACTTTTGCCTTTTTGCTAACCGAACTGACCCATTCAACGTTGTACAGCACGTACTTTGGACGTGGCTACCTACATGTTTTTCCAGTATTTGGGTCTGGGACCTAAGAGAACACGACTTATCCCAACCCTAATCCCAACCTAAACCCAAATCATCGTAATACTCAACGACGGCAGCAGCAACACTTCCCCTGAAGCACAATATTCAGTACGGTAAAACGGACATTAAGATCACTTTGTGACTACCATATCATGACAGAATAGTGAATCTAAAAAGCAATTTGACGACCACTGAAGGCCAAGAACAGCTATGCCAGCTTTATTCTCGTGTAACTGTCACAAGCCGACTATGTAGTGATGTGCTCATGTTCACAACAGTCCGCACATGAACTGAACTTGAACATTACTTTGCATTTAAAGAGATAAGAGTTCTTTCCTGATAAAAACATGCGTGTCGAATGCTGCGCTTGTTGTCGGTGTGCAAGCGCAAGACAAAACACAATGGCACCAGTTCTATTTCTGTTGCAACTATTCATCCTAGCAGACTTCACCTGGTGTCAAGACGCACCACCAATGGCAGAAATTGACGACGGTTCAATTATCGGACGACTTGCTGAGTCTTGGGGTGGCCGGACCTTTGCATCATATGAAAGTATACCCTACGCAGCACCTCCTCTTGGTCAGCTCAGATTTATGCCACCAGAGAGGGTTGAGCCTTGGGGAACGTTAACTCCACTCGATGCAACTGGCAAACCACCAATATGTACACAGGGAGATGAGGGACAGGAAGACTGTCTTTATCTAAATGTTTATACTGGGCTATACCAAGGAGAAACAGAGAAACTGCCTGTCATGGTTTATATTCATGGAGGAGGGCTCAAAACTGGCAGCAGTGTCACAAACCCAAGTCCTGACTTTCTGATGGACTATGACATAGTCTTGGTCACGATCAACTACAGATTAGGCAGTTTGGGATTTCTCTCATTGGGAAATGATGAGGTCACCGGCAATCAAGGATTTAGAGATCAGACAAAAGCCTTCCAATGGGTGCAGGACAACATTGAAGCATTTGGTGGAGACCCAGCACAAGTCACCATATTTGGTGAGAGTGCTGGCAGCTGGAGTGTCATGTACCATATCTTGTCACCCTTGGCAGCAGGACTATTCAAGCAGGCCATAGGCCAGAGTGGAACTCCATTGGGACATTTGGACAAGAGCTACCGTACAGCAGAAGAGGCTGTGCAATTTGGGTTGAAATTAGCTGAAACTGCAGGATGCCCTCCAAATGATGGTACACTATTAACTCAATGCATGCAAACCGTTCCGATAGAAATTCTTCGCAACATTGAGTATGTGCCCCGAGGAGCAATTGATGGAGGCGTGACAGCGGAGCCCATTCTTCCTGAGGCCCCCGAAAACTTATTAAGCAGAGGGGATTTCAATCGAGTTCCACTTTTATTGGGAACCAATTCTGGAGAGGCTGTTTCTTATAACGAAGACATTTTAAGACAGCCTTCTTTACTCTCTGTCATCAATAATGATTGGGATGAGTTTTATGGACCGATATACCTTAGGGAACGGACTGGTGATGGAGACATTACTCAAAAAGACATTGAAATATGCAGAGCAGCAAGGGAGTATTTCTTTGCCCCAAGTGGAGTGATTGAGCTCGACAAATTAGACAAATTCATCGATATGCACACAGATGCCCTTTTCCTGTATGGTGTACATTTGATGGGTGGTGCAGTTGCCCAGTTCGTGCCAGTGTACCAATATAGATTATCCTATGAGGGAACGTTTAGTTTTGTAAACACCACTGGCTTAGACACATATGGTTTTGATCTGGGTGTAGCACATGCAGATGATCTAGACTACTTCTTCAAGAGAAAACCTGATTCTGCATTTCAAGATTGGACTGAACTCGACGAACTCACTAGAATGAGGTTGGATGAGATGTGGACAAATTTTGCTGCAACAGGAAATCCTACTCCAGATGGGGCCCAATCGAATATTGTTGATGTCAATTGGACCCCAATAGAGGCAAGTGGCGACAGGAGATACCTAGACGTGGGAACATCACTGGTTATGACAACCAACCAGTACTACACGGACCGGATGAATTTCTGGGACAGTATCGTGCCATGACGGGAAGCTGAAACTGCTTATTGCTGTATGTCCCTTATATTAAAGAATGCTTGCTTTCATAAACCATAATCCGATTGTTGAGCCATTTTTTCTATCTCAATTATAGCCCACAAAACAGGCCTTAAATCGGCAGCCACTTGCATCTCAGTGTTCGAGTTTTGATTAATCTGGAGGACCAGCTAAAATAGATTATTTTACCTCTTTTTCGACCAATTAGTCGATTAATTTCAACTACAATGACGCATAAATTAGCCTCATCCAGGAGTAAGCAACGGAGGAAAAACAGTGTATCAATCGTATCATCCTTCAGTCTAGTCCTGAACACCTTCTCCAAGCAACTGGGTCTCTGCTCAGTGCACTCCAGGACATCCATCTCTTTCTTTATGCACTTGGGAACCTGCTGAGGGGTCCATTGGGGCCTGAGCATGCCACTTGTAACATCCCTCTTTTTCTTACCAGTTATATTGACCTGTAAATATACAGTCCTTGGTGTGTAAAGATTAGCTGTGAGCATGACTTCACCTCATCTGTACACTGTACTGGCGGCACAATTTAATCAATTAAAGCAAATTAGTTCGATGAGTTGGTGAAATGAAAACTTCAACGAAAAATCGGTTAAGAGATTAATTGACTCACTGGAGAAAAGTACTGGTTACGGTGAGATTGAACCGTCCATTGCCAAGGATGAAAGCATGTTTTCGTGGCCCAGTGGGGAAGAAGCATGCAAAAACACGTTTGTTTGTCATGAGATTTGAACTGTTCGCATAAAGGTGAACGAACACTAGATAACTTTACGATGACTGCAATGAGTGAAAAAAGGGAGTCTTTCGGAACATTAGCTTTTCCTAACAGTTGTCCCTCTTTCAGTTTTGTCCCCATTTTCAGTCACAGGTCCTGCAGCCCTGTGACAGAACCACATTGTGACTGCAGGACCCGTGACTGAAACCATAATGTGACTGAAAACGTGTGTGACTTGAAAGAAAGCTGTGACACAGCAAAGCCGTGTCTGGCGAGGGTGCGACTGAAAAAAGGCGTGGTGAAAACGGGGGCAATTCTCTTTGAGTCCTTTGTACAGCAAGAACCTCGATTCCAGTTCATTTTTCTCCAGACCAATAGGAGTAGACGGGTTTTGGATCATCCTCCAGATCTTCAGTCAGAATTGATAAACATGCGGCAGATTAAAGCAAGTATCTTTGTGTTGGCACAACCTGGTCAGAAACTGGTGGTCTCGTTCAGGGTGAAGATGGAGCTTGCCAGGTAAAGTTCTGGTGCCAAGGAAAAGTATACAGATCATCTGGGCAAAAACTACCCTTAACCAAAAACGTTATCCATGTCTCCCTACAGGGCATCTGTACTCAATTACTTTAATTCACACCAGTAGAGAAAGGAGCATAACGGTTTGATAGCTGAGGGATCCGTGCTTTTAAGATTCAAGGTACTTTTGGCAACACACATGACTGGTCGAGCTCTTATTCTCTTGCCCTTGAAAATGGCACCAATGCCAGCAGCAGCAGCTGCCTCGGGCCAGCCAGGCACGATCAGATCTCAAGGATCAAAGTGTTTTCTTTAAACCAAGTGAGAAATGAACGACACAGGAGAGTCCCCAGGATGTGTGGAAAATTCTGAGCCCAACCTGCAACCAGATGTTCATTCTCCTGCACAAGCTTTCCTCTGAAGAGTTAAAACATTTTCAAGCTCATGCAGTAAAGACTCCTTGAATCGCAGCCAATGAGATTGCTGGAAATTTTGGACGCGCTTGTCTCACCCTTGCTGACGGGGAACATTTTTGGCCACTCTGTTCTGTTGCATCAGCTGCGTGGGCGCCAAATGGAAACATCTGAACTCGATGGAGCCGTCGGAGATCGAGTTCTTGGCGGAGAACGTCAGAGTCTCCATCGTCCCCAACTTCAACGAGGGGGCGCTGTTTCTGATGGAAGGTGACGTGGGACCCTTCCGGGCCGGGATGCCGACCTCCGTGCCCCTCTGGATGGCGGCCGATCTTAGGAGCAGGAAGAAGTGTAGGATCGTTCAGCCGGTCTTTCTGAACCCGGAGAAGTTAGAAGAGGTGAGACTGAATGGCGAGAAAGTTGCGCCGGCGACATTGGGTCTGTACTACTACATTTGCAGGTCCGAGACGCGGAGCGCGACTCTCAGTTTTTCACGGAGATGCCCCATCCGCAGCTCTTCGTGATAGCGCAGCTGTTGCTCGACGTGGCTACTCAGGACCTGGTCAACGCAGACAAGATCAAAATTGTCCTGAAGGACATCTGGGACATTCGGCAGGCAAAGTTGAGGTAAAGCACTTCATGCATAGATTCAGTCACTAGACTGATGGGGTAAATTTTAGGAAGTCGGTAGACGCATTCGTGCAGAGCGGGATGCAGCACGCCAAGCTGGACCACCTGCAGCGAATCGAACTCAACTCCGTCCGGCCTCTCCTGCCCCTCACCTTGGACCACGTGCACAGGTTGGAAGTGGCTGCAGCCTCCATCAGGCCAGCGGGAGATTCCAGCTTTAGCAATTCTTTTCTATAATCACCATGAATATGAATATCTTAAGAGCGGGTTTCATAATGTCAACGTTCATTTCTCATTTTGTAAACGCGCCCAAACATGCCGTGACGGCAATGATCTTCATGTAAGACGCAGCATACTTATGTTCATACAGTAATATTGAAATCAACACACAGGCATGTGTACAGTAAAAGTCCCACAAAACTTAATTTTTTTTAATAATAAAGTGATTAAAAATCAGCTCATAATTTCCTTTATAACTGCACATAGGGGGGACGCAACGAAACAATAACGTGGGGGGCGAGGAGCTGAAGGCGTACTACGGGACTTCCATCTAGCAGGACAACACATCACGTTGCATAGAGGTTGGCAGCAGAGTTGAATGCACTTGGATTGTAGAAAGTCATCTGAGGAGGCACTTGATCATCCTGGCGAGGTTGCTCACTTGGAGGATCATTGTTGTTAGCTTCGTCAGATGCAGCCGGCAGAGGCGGGGGGTCCCCGGGTGTCAGCATGTTGGGGATCGGCCCCGGTGGCATCATCATCATGGGCGGTAGTGGAGGTGGCATGTTGTTCGCCATGTCCTTAAGTGCTGGTGCCGACTGGCTGTTCTTGAATACGTCGATACGACCCATCCGTCCTCCCACTCGCTTCTTGGCGAGACCACCGGCAAACTTGTTTCCCGCTGCTGGAGGAGGTGGTGGTGGTATCCCAGGCTGCTCGGGTGTCTGCGCCGCGCTACTCATGCTGTTGGACACCGAATTATGCCTAGACAACTCCAAATCCGATGGGGGAGCGGGCAAAGCAGTCGCTGCCTCCTCGGAGTTGCCGTCTTTGTCCACCCACTTCTTCTGTTTCTCGTCCCACACAATTCCCTGGTCTTTATCATCTGGAAGGTGCATCTGATTGGGAGCCTTGATAAAGCCGAGGAGGCGACCCAATACTCCTGGCTTGTTCTTGGAGGAAGCCTCCTCCTTGTTCTTCGTTCCGGAGGCCTTCTTCTTCTCCTGGATTTTTTTGTCTACTTCGGACACTTTGTTTGGCTGTTGAGGCGGCGACCTCACCGTCATCTGGGAGTAGTAGTTCTCGACGGGAGGGGGAGGAAAAACAGTCTGCTGCTTTCGTGGCGACGAAGGAATGGAACTGTTTGAGCTGGGTGGCGCTGATGATCCCGCTTGCACCGCCGCCAAGTCCGAATTCGCCTCCACTGGATCTCCCTCTGTAGAGGATGGCTGTGGTGAATTGGGTTCTTCCGGGATCGGCTTCATCATCAGTGGTTCATTGCCATCAAACTGGGGTTGGAAGGACTCTTCGGACCGACCTCCGCCGTCTGGTTCTTCCTGTTGTTGTTCCTGCTGGTAATCACTGGACAAGGAATCAGGCTGGCCGTAGTAGCTGTTCGGATCGTTGAAGTACTGCTGCTGCTGTCCTCCCTGATCCTGATTCTGTAAGTCAAGAGAATAGGAAAGGAATCTTTTAGATGGTTGGGTCACACTGACGTACGGCATGGTACTCGTACACGCTGCACTGGCATTGTACGTTCGCATGATTATATAATATAATCTCTTACCACATAGTAGGCCTCCTGGTGATCTGCGTGATACTGATGCTGAAGACTCGGCTGTGTTTCCACTTGCCCGTGCTCGCAAAGATTCTTTAACGCTACCAGCCAATCAGGGTCACTGTGTATGAGGGCCTCGTTGGAGTCGCCTTCCCTATTCGCATACATCGGGTCTAGGAACTTCAGTCTGTCAGCCAATGTCGTCACCGCCCGAACAAAAGCCATGGGGTCCAAATCGTCTCCTTGGACTTCAGTAGGCCTTTTTAAGATGGTCTGACCTATCTGTTCCAAGTACTGCAGCGCCGAGGTGGTCATGCCAGCATCCAAGAGGCGTATGGCGTAACGGAACTTAAGGCACGTCAGGGAGGTCAAACAGTAGTCTGGGTTGGACAACTTTTGGACATACTCGAAAATTTCTGTGCACTGGAATGCCTCATTGGTTGCATAGTGTTCGACAGACTGGAAGGATCTATGGTCAGCACCGATGAGCACCAGTTTGGCATTCGCACCGACGTGGTGAGGTGTGCCGAAATCAGCATTGGCCATCAGAAAACAGAAATGAGCGGCGCACAGAAAGCCTTTTTCTAACAAAGTGTCGCCCAAGGTCATGATGGAGCGCCTGTCTAGTCCTTCTCTGCCACTAGGGTTAGACAGGATCATAGCGAGGTGAGGACGCCAGTCGCCCCAGTGCCGGTCAGCGCACTCTTGTACAGCGATCGGCTGCCGTCCAGACATGAGCTGATAAAGCGTCTGCAGGGGATCGTTAACGGCGAGGCCGTTGGCGAAACGTAACATCACATTGGAGTAGCTCCTTTCGTCCATCTTGGAGGCCAAGAAGAGCGCGTGGCCCCAGAGGCCGTGCTTCATGGCGAATTCCAACCCTTCCTTTTTGTGTCCGAAAAGGAGGAATTCCCGAAACTTGCTTGTGACTTTTTCAGTGTCTTCCTTCAACTCTCTGTCATTGATCGAAGTTTGATCCCGCACAGTGACGAGGTCCTCACCCTCGTCAGAGCCATTCGTTTGGGATGAGTCTTCTCGACCCTTCAGCAGTAGCTCTGCGATGTCGCTGCCTTCGATGGCGTTCTTATGGCGCAGCAACAAGATCAGGAGCTCCCAGATCAACACACTCGAAGGTCTATCCATAATATCAGCTCGGTTTTGACATTCAAGCACTTTAGCTTGACAAAACTTGATGACTTCACGCTTAAGAGTGCGACCGGGCACCAGAGGACCTGGGAAAGATTGCAGATCATCAGCCTGGTCGGCCAGCAACGCCTGTAGCGACAACATCTCCACAGTGGCCGACTGTCCATCCAGCGGACTCTTGGCGTCCACCTTGACGAGGTGACCCAGAGCACCGAAAACTCCCTTGACATGGGGAGACGAGAACTTGGCCGGAGTCATGCGGTGATGAGTGTTCACGTTTCCGCTTGCCGCCTCGTAGCCTTCAGTGAAGGAGGGCTGGTAGTGCGGGTCCGAGTCCGGGTGAGGATAGATTGTGCTCTCATCTACTCCTTGCCTGGATCCGGAGCCGTCGTCATAGAATCTGTCCGTATGAGTCATGGCCGCATCTCCATGCAATACAGACGGTTCGACTGTAGCTGCAGCGGCCGCTGCGGCGGCTTCAGAGCTTTGTCCCGAGTGTACGCTTGCTCGGCTGGCTGCGCGCTCCTCTTGTTTGACGACCGGCATGATGGGCGGCAGGCGCAGGTACTCGCCGCACATCTTGTAATAATTGTTCAGGCTCTCGAACTGCGCGGGGTTGGTTATTCGCAACTGCTCGTACAGGTGCGGATTCTGCAGGTAGTACTTCCAGTGCTTCTCGAATGTGTCCATTGCAGTGCGGTCGGGCAACATTGGGGCGGGTTGATAGGGCGGAACGTATGGCATGGGATGATAGCCCGACCAGTATTCGTAGCGATCCCGCTCGTAGCGGTCGTAACGGTCTCTGTCAAAGTAGCGCTCCTCGTAAACAGAGCCAGCCCTTGAGCTCGGTCGGGATCCCTCGCGCGGTTGCTGGTAGTAGCTGCGATCCTCATGTCTGCGATACTTGTTCTCACTTCTACGGGACTGATTCAGAGGATCGTCATAGTAGCTGCGATCATCTCTGAAACTACGGTCATCTCTGAAGCTGCGGTCATCCCTGAAGCTGCGGTCTTCCCTGAAGCTTCTCTCGCGATACCGTCTGCTATTGTAGCGGTCGTCTTCGTGATGTCTTCTGTCGCGACGATTGTAGTTCCGATCTCCTCGTCTGGGTGGAGTTTCGTCTCTATAGTGATAATCTCCTCCCCTTCGCCTATCACGTTGAGAGTCTCTTCGCCGAAACCGCTCCTCTTCAGAACTGTATCTTTCTTCACTGCTGGTCCGAGGAGAGGAACGATGGCGATGATGCCTTCTTGAAGAGTATCTGCTGTGCGATTCTCTGGACTTTTCGCTCCCATGCTCGTCAAAGTCTTGCTGTACCTGTTGCTGCTGAGGCTGCTTAAGTCTCATTCCCACATTGCTCATCTCATCGTCAGCCCCAGTTACGTCCCTCGGACCAGCTGGAGGGGGTGGACCCACAGCCGACGGTCCACCCATGACTCTTGCATCTCTTTTATCTGAACCCACAGCCTCGCTTCGTACCTCATCGATATTATCGTCCTCTTGGGACGATTGCATCGTGGGGGTTGAAGTCATGGTGATTCCAGATTTCTTCGGCGAAGACGTGACCGCTACCACTGACGCTACAGCTGCAGGTATACTTGCGGTCGGTGGCAATTGCGCTTGAGTGGTGCCGCCTTCTCCTCCGCTGTTACCAGGAATGACTCGTTCCGGCACTTGAGCGGGATCACTGGAAGAAGGGATGACTGACGGTAATTGTTGTTGTTGCTGTTGAGCACTCTCTCCAAGAACCAGACGATCAAGTGGGATGTCTAACTCATTTGTCCTGGATGCGCTCTCAACTCTTTCTGCTTCACCTCCTGCAAGTTGAGGAATCATCGGAGGCGGAGGAGGTTGGACCACCTCGTTTCCCCCGTCTACAGGTTCTCGAACTTGATCCTGATATGACTGCTCGGATGGACTAAAGTTTTCTAGCGCGTTACCTTGTTGCTGCGGTTGCCCCTCAAGTTCGCCTGTCTGCATATAAAGGTTTCTGTCTGAACTAGGGATAAAAGGGTCCTGCAGCAGGATATCCGGGGGTCGATGACCTTCGGGCGGGGCGATGTCAGGCAAGTTCATTTGCTGAACGGACGAATTTGGAGCTGATGGCTCTTGAGATGGGATAATAGCGTTTTCTGCCTCCTCCGTTTTGGCTTCTACTGCCGCTGCGATGTCCTCCTGATAAGGTTGGTACTGTCCATCCTTCTGATCGACACCTGAAATCAGGTGCTCCTCTGGCTGTTGTTGCCCGTCAACGTACTGAGGAACACCAGTCTCTTCAGCTGGAGCCTGACCATCCCACGAAGAGTGAGGCTTGTGTGGAGCCTGCTCCTGCTGATAGTACTGAGAGGGCTCGTACATGTGTTGCTGGTCATACCCCTCGTAAGGCAAACTGTAAAACGCTTGCTCCTGTGGATGCCCGCCATACTGTCCAGAATAACCTTGATCCTGAAGACTGTAGGCTCCATGGTCCAATTGCCTGCTGTCCTGTTGGTACTCCTGATTTGGATCGGCAGCGCTGGGTATCGGGTGATACATTTGCACCTGTACGATGAGAGATCTTATTGTAATATAAAATTGTCTGACCATCCGAAGGTTGGCACCCACAACTAACCTGAGGAGGCGGTACAAAAGAGTTTGCTGCGGGCGGAGGAGGTTGCTGAGCAACGAACGCCGACTGTTGAGCCCCGGCGAGGCCAGCGGCATTAGGAGGAGGCCCGACAGTGGACGAAGACAGGGGTGGAACAGACAATGGCGGAACAGACGACGGTGGAGCAGAGGGCGGTGGAACTGACGACGGTGGAACCGACGACGGTGGAGCAGACGACGGTGGAGCAGAGGGCGGTGGAACAGAAGGCGGTGGAACGGAGGATGGTGGAACAGAGGGCGGTGGAACAGACGGGGCCAATGGTGGCGGTATCAATCCTGAGTCGGCCACCCCGTAGCTCGGCAACCGATACATTTGCGGCACGGCTGGAGGCCGCGCGAAGCCACCGCTACCTCCATATCCCTGGCGAGGTCGCGGGGTCGACATGGATAAGTCGAGACCGACACCGCGTCAAGTCGAGGCGAAAAGTCCACGTAAGACAGAACAATCTTGTCTTCCTTTTCACCTTCTAGGGATGAGTAACGAATCTCTGGAGATTCGAATCCCAGTTCAAACAAACCGGTCTTGCGGGAGAAGTCCAAGAGACTTTAGATTCGTGTTGACAAGGATCCGATACTCATTTATTAAGCTCAGTTCCGTCTACTGACGGTTTATTATAAGGACCTCCTGAAGGAGAGGCCTCGAAAGTACTGAAGCAAAGACACAACGTTGAAACTATTGAAAATGTGAAAAGATCTCTCCGCCGAAAAAAAAAAATCGGGGACTTGTACAAGGAAGACTGCTTGTCTTGTCAAGTACCTGCGCTGTACTTCTTTGTACAAGTGGGGATTGAGATTCATGGAACACTTGGACCACGATTCCGTGATTTGTATGAACCGTTGATTTTCTACTCATCCCTATTACCTTCTCTCGACAGCTAATCACCTAGAGGCGCTGCCAGGGGGCGTCATCTCTCCCCATGCGCCGCGGAGAGCGACCGGAGTTGAGTGGTCATAAAGAGGATGAGGACAGAAAAAGACTGACCTCGGCGACCTCGTCACATAGAACGAGAAGAAGCCTCCCCTGCTCCAACTGGCACCAGTGTCGATCCAACCCAAAATGTAGCAACCGGCAGTTTTTCTTCCACTCCATGGCAACTCCTTCTTGGGCATCCTTGATTTGGCAGTTCGTCAGTGGTGCTTGGAGGCTGCCTTTTCGGCCAAGACGAGCAGACGATACTTGTCTACAGGTTTATCAGATGAGCCCGTCCCCGCAGTGCCGAGCAGACTGCGGCCCCGCTCACTGTGTCATGCAACGTGAGGTAGCGCTAGCCTAACGAGGCGAGGCGAAGCTCCAAAGCCCCCACCACGACTTCGGAGACAACTGGCCCGAGACAGTCTCGCTACACGCCGTGGGCAGGAAACTCGATGTCGACGCTGGGCGCGTGTCCTCCGACGCCGCCGACGACGGCGGGGACGGTGACTCCCCCGCCAAAGGGGGAGAACGATGTGTCGAAGGAGGACACCACGGCCAGCAAGTTGAAGATTCCTCGTCCGTCCTCGCCGGAGTCTCACTGCGCCATCTGTCTCGGACACTTGGACAACATGTCCTACACAAATTCGTGCTTCCACAAATTCTGCTTCACGTGTCTACTCGAGTGGTCCAAAGTCCGCCCCGTGTGTCCTCTTTGCAAAGCAAGGTTTCAGTCCATCATTCACACCATTCAGAGCGACGACAATTATAAGAGCTACACGCTGCCGCCGCCTCCTGTCGAGCCCGCCCTGGGGGATAGGATTGACAATTTAGTGGAAGCCGTGAACCGTTTCCGTTACCAGTCGACACTCACCCGGGAGCGGATCGCCCAGCGGCAACTGGAACAGCGGTCCGGGGTCACCGTTGACGGAGGAAGCTCAAGAAATGTAGGCGCAGGGGCCGGATGGCGGCGCCGCCGGGGGCCTGCGACGTTGGAATTTCGTCGCCAGGTGTACGAGCGTAACCTGTACGTGTCGCCGAGGAGCCTGACCGACGTGACAGGAAGATATCGTGAGTGCAGTCCCCAGTGGTACCGCAACAATCCCGCTCAAATCCACCGTCTCGTCCCCTGGCTTAATCGTGAGGTCAAGATGCTGGCGAGCAGGGCACACTCAGTCAGGATCACTTACGTGGTCGACCTCATCCTGGATCTAATACTTCGGCACGACATACATAGCCCTGAATTCGCGGAGCGGTTGTTGCCCTACTTCGGCACCGACACCGAGCACTTCCAGTACGAATTTTACCACTTTGCCAGGAGTGTCTACGACGTCGTGGGCTTTGATTTGCATGCCACCTACGACGAGGGACCCATGTCCATGCCTCCGCCGACCCTGGAGATCAGTAGTGACGAAGAGAGCGATGACGACGACGACATTGAGGTTCTGGGCACTGTTCAGGCTGGTTCTTCTAGCTCAACAGCCGTAAATCTGACGGAAAGGATTCGCCAAAGACTTCAACGCTTCGGCACTCTCTGTCCCTCCCTGATTGTTCCATCTGTCTCGGGCCCAATCAGGACCCAACCAAATCCAGGCATGAACCCATTGGGGAACTCAAATCGGGATCCCATGTTGCCACCTCCTGCTGCTAGCCCAGAAGCTGGACCGTCCAACGGAGCCACACCTGCTAATTTTTCCCATTTGGTATTTCCTCAGGACTCTTCCAGCGATGAAGATCGAGTGGAGATTTTAGAAGTCATTCCTCCCAGGTCACAAAGGCCGATTGATGTCATACAGTTGGACTCTAGTGACGATGAAGAACATCCAAAGGAACCTAGTACCTCAAATAACGCTCACGAGCTTAATGGAACCGTGGATTTGGTGACTCCCGTTTCAAAGCCCAAGAAAAATCGTCGTCGTTCTACGGAGCGTCGTCATCATCATCGCCGTCACATTGCGTCAGGTAGTAGTAGCCGAAGTCGGAGTAACTCTCCTCGAGCAAGTAGGAAGAAAAAGAAAAAAAGCAGGCAGAGGGACACCGAGGTAAAGCAAGAAGAGTCTAGAGTCAGTCGAGACAAAAGCAAAGGCAAGGGAAAGGGCAAGAAGAGCAGAAGGCCCATTACGACGACCTCGGGGAATTCTGTGCCTTGCCGCGTGGTCACCTCAGCCAATAAGAGGGACGACGAAGACGAAGACGAAGACGAGGAAATCCCATTCTTAGTAAAGAGGCATAAGAGTAAGAAGGAGAGACGAACCCGAATTGCAAAAGAGAATCCTGAGAATCCTGTGATCGAATCCAAGATAGATGGATTCATAGGAGCTGCTGCTATGGATAGGACGCCCCTGGAGGAGTATAACATGGATCAGATGAGCAGCAAAGATCTCAGGCTAAAACTCTTAAGGAAGGAAGTGATGTCCTCTTCGGGTGCCCAGGCTGTGGAGATTGGCGACGACTCCTCGACCGACAATTAGCAATAGGACATAGTCAAGCATAATGATGATTGTGACGTTGCCGCAAATGACAGTTAAAACGGGCTGATAGATTTTTCTGGATTTTTGTACTCAGATATGGGACCTCGTGGCAGAGGGTACGGACTAGGAAAATATATTTATGGCACGCTATGTTCTAACTCTGACAATGTTTTCATGAAGTGTGATCGGTAATACTGCACGTTCTTAGTAGAAAGTAGAGCAAGAATGGCGTAAAGCTACTTAAAGAGTCTGGTACAGTATGATCCACCGGTACTTACCCCAAGGCTGAGCACCTCAATGACAGTGGGAACTGCGGCAGAGTCGCATGCAAGGAAAAGACTCACCCATACACTATAAAGCGTAAGGTAACAAGATGTTGGCAGCACAATTTGCATACAGTAGAACGCAAGAGTAACTATATTTATTGCGAGTGAATATTGAAAGGAAAGAACAGTCAAGAGAAAGATCACACAGGGGTTGTACACTTTGGTATACGGCACAAAAATCCAATAAGGACAGCAAGGTAGAGTGGAGAGGTAATATGCACAGCAAGTATGTTACAAAATTAGTCTTGAACACTCCCGAGTATACTTAACAACGATCGATGACCGGAATTTGTGTACGTAGTACTCGTAGTAATCAATAGAGAACAGCAGGTCTTAGGACAGAGCGGAAAGAAGAGAATGTGACTTGATCAAGGTTATTATGATTATCCTTGACCATGTTCAGACAACAGAAGAAGAAGACGATCGCTATACACGAGCAAGTAAAAAAATATAGCATTCTGTAGAGATTGCTCCTCTCTGGCTGCAGCAACTACTCAAACTTGCTCCTCTTCCTCCAATAGCTGTCTGCATAGTGGCCGCCCAATCCCTGTGAATGTTGTCCAATGTAGTTGCCCTCTGGGCTCTGCTCCGGACTTGGCGGAATCGGTAGCTTTCGCTTCCCCAGGGTTGTTGGCGGCGGTGTCATGAACCCGGTCGACGTAGTTGCGACAGTCGGTGCCGCCGCCGCCGCGTACGGAGAAAACTGAAAGGCAGCGGGATTGTAGCCAAGTAGAGATTGAGGAAACATTTGCTGCTGCTGTTGGGGGTAGAGTTGTTGTTGATGCTGTGTAAATGCCGCTGAAAGTCCAGCAAAAAATAGAGAACCATGAGGTGGCGCCATCAAAAGTGGCGCCGCTGCTGCAGCTGGCGGCCCTAGGGATGCCGCAGCGGTGGGAGCGGGCAATAACGGCCGTGCCATTGGTGTGAGATCACCCAGCAGCACTGGACGTGGAGGAGGTTGCTGTTGTACTAAATGTTGCTGTTGTAAGTATTGCTGTTGTTGCTGTATCTGCTGCTGATGGAAGCTGGCAGTGGAGGGAGTCTTCACCAAGGTCGGGTTCACTGTGGACGACGTCGAAACCGATGTTGCCGATTGAGGAACCGCTGCGTTGAGGCTACCCAAGAGCTGGTTGAGATTCTGAGTATTTAAAAGATTGTTGAGGTTATTTGCCACCATGGGCGACGAGGGCACGGTTGCCCCCTCCTTCTTTTCCCCCATCTGATCCAGCATTGTCGCTGCCACCTGGCCGCCAAATACCGGAGAGAGCGCTGGGTTGCTCAGTAACTCGTTGATATTGGATGGTGACTGCTGCGCCGTCGCTGCACCATTCCCGACGAGACTTTGCAGGACGTTGACGACCTGAGGATTCTGCAATAGCGAAGCATCTCCACCGGTCTGACTTTGCATCTGAGCAGTCAACAGAATCATAAGTGCAGCCTGAGCGTTGCTGTTGGCGGCGGGCGTGGAGGCAAGAGCGACATTCGGCGCAGAAGGCGTCGTCTTTGCAACGCCAGTTGTTGCTCCGCTACTACTGACGCATTCTTGACGGGATGGAGACGGGCGGCCAGAGCTCAGGCTTTGTATTTGGTCTTGAATGATTGTCTGAAGGTTCTGGGCGACTGTAAATAGAAGAAATGTTCGGACAACTGAGAGGTGAATTAGTAACAAGGCCACTCACAGTTTGGATTCTGCTGAGCAAGCTTCTGAAGCTGGGAGTACACGTTGGCCGAGGGGGTGTCGTTCAGAAGAGCTTTCTTTTTGGTGGTCGCTGGCGCATTCACAGCCTATAGGACAGGAGTACAATGCACGCGTACAGCACGAGTAGACCATAAATGATTTAAGCACAGTCAACGAAGGCTGGAGTGGCAGCAAAGCAGTTCTGCGGTAAATTTTCTAGATACAATCGCACGCGCTCACTTTAGTACTACCGTAGGTACAGTCATTACCTGCATCTGCATGTGTATCTTCATTGCATTCACTCCCGGTATGCAATAATGCACTCTAAGCCGATGTCCACGCAAAACGTAACCATTGCGCCTGGATTGTGTCTCCTCTGTGTCCGCTGGGTCGAAGAATTCCACCAATCCCCAGTCTTGTATCACTCCTTTGGTTATGGCGAACTGATACAAAAATGGACGATTAAAATTGCAAGTAGACAGCAACAACGCGGCATCGCTTACCTGACAAAACGGCGGGTTTCTAATCACCGAGAAGATCCTCCTGAACTCCGCCATGTCCCTGTAGTTCGGCGGCAAACCCTCAACGTAGAGAGCTTTGGAGTTTAGTGAGGCGAAGCTGATGTGACTGTGATTAAGCCAATCACACTCGAGGGCTGTCAGAGAGTTGGTGACGATAGCGTGGCCGTCCAAGCACTGCTTGGCCTGTGCGGCGGCGTCGCTCGACTCGTACTTGATCAAGCCGTAGCCTTTGCTTTCGCCTGAATCAAAGAAGTGAGAGGTAAGCGTCGAGCTAGATTAACTCTGACTTGTACTTCACAGACGATGATAGAGCACAAAGTCGTGCATTTATGGAGAAAGTCGAGTTCCACCTTGATCTCTAAGCGAAGCATTACTGGAACGTAACGTTAAACCGTGACACGCTATTCGACTGCTTATCCCGTGTTTCCTCGACACTCCCTAGGACTGTTTGCTTGCACCCTTAGGTGCCGAGCAACGAACTTGGTGACATTTGGCGTCACTGCAACTTTAGCCTAGTCCTCATGCCCTTACCATCTTTGTTGACCATCAAGAACGCCTCTCGCACCCTCCCGTAGGCCGCCGCGAGTCGCTCGAACTGTTCGTCGGTGTAGTCGAGAGGCAGCTTTGCCACGCAGAGCCAACCCTCGGAGGCGCCTACACACACGGAGACCTCCTTGTTCTTGACAAAGACGTTTTGTCTCGCTTTGGGCCACTCGTCCAACAGCTCCGGCTTGGCCAGAGACAGCCTTGCTCCGGCCTTGTAGCGCCCATCGGTCTGGTCGATGGACACGCTCAAGATGCTCAAATCTGGGAGGGCGTCACGGATGTCCTGCAAGCATAAGAAGACGCTTTGAAACAATCTATGTCATGCGAGTCCTTGCCCATTCTTTCTCCATGGTATGTAAGGAATCCACATGCGTAGCAGCCCGGCACGAATGTTCTCAGCGCGACACATCACGGACACAGATAAGCACTTTGCTGACAGTACAACTGCGAGTACCGCGTACACACCCGCAACGGTCAAGTAAATTTTCCATGCCATCGACCCTCGGATGTGCTACAAGCAGCAGTCGGCCTCCAACACACCCTTGGCGGCCAGTTAGCTCAATGTCGAGCACTTTTGTCCACCCGAGTAACTCTCATGGGAGGAGCGATTGCCCTTTTTCAATTCTCAGAAGTCTGAGGAACACAGATTTCGGAATTTTCTCCCCACGCCTGTCCCCTCCCCCACCTCGCCGCGTTGCGTCGCCCACAGAAACGTCATCGTCGTGCCCGACAAGGTATCCACTTACACAAAAGCTTTCAAGTCGAGCAGCCTCGAGGGGAGGAAGGAGTGTAATATTTCGTAGAAATGCCGCAACGCCAAGCATCTATCACACGCGAGGCGAGACAAGCAGTGATAAATTGAGTTGCGTGCGTAAGGTGTAAAAGCCGGGGATCATGACTGTGTCTTAAAGATGCCTCTTTCTCAATCAGTAAAATTGCCCTTTACTCTCTTTTCACTCAATCGATCGACGTTGAACAGATCTGATTCGACAGATCGCACTCAGCCAAATTGCCTGCAGTTGCTCTCTTGACCTGTGACTTTCACCCCTCCTCCATCCGCGAGGGTTTTTTCAGCGTCCGCGGTCACACGATCGCAATGAGGTTGACGAAAGGAGACAGGACGAGGGTTAACTCGATCACTGACATGAGTTTTTCACATTCTGCTACCTCTTGCATGTGGAGGACGCACAAGAAATCCGGTAGCTGCAACGCAGACACGTTCAAGCCGGGGGTAGAGAATGGAGAAAGAAGATACATGGACTTCTTATCTGCCCCCAAATTTGTGCGCAGTCCGGTTTTTTTATGCAGACATCAATCCTCCAAGCATTTTTTGCCACAATATAGTAACTTCCTCCCCCTCTCCAGTGCTGCATTCCTAGAAACTTTTTCTCGACGAGTACTAAGAGAAAGTTTTGCACACTTTCGATCTGAGAAGTCTCTTGGGCATTTCGAATTCGTTGTAGACCTCTAACAAGTCAGTATTCACCACCGTCCAGTACATCAGCAGGTGCACAACTTTTTTTGACCTGTGGGACTCCGCTGCATATTAGCCCGGGCAATTCAATTAGGTTGAGTAGTTCTCTAAAAAAAAAAAAAAAAAGGAGCGAACGAGTATTGGCATGGGCGTAGTCCGACCAGTGCTAAAAGAGCTGGAGAGACAAGTATGCCGACTTCCAAGAGCCCAACAAACTGCATAAAACCCTAACTTCTACCGGATCCCTTCCAATAGCAACGTGTCAGCAAGTACTGCTGCGGTGGCCAAGGCTGGCACCGCCGGTAACCACGCAGTTCATAGAGAGGAGCAATCAAATCAATGGGTGAAGGAACTCCTAAAGCCTCGTACGCGCCGCACCGACAGTACCGTAAGCAGTAGCGCATGTTCGCCACAAACGGTGGCAGCGGCGGCACCTTTCTTCCCCTCTGTGAGCCCCGACTCGTCCGAGCATTATGACGTGTCTGTCCTCTGGCGCGCGCTCTCGCCACGACGACACATTATTGGGCAGGCAATTCAGAGCCCATTAATTTCTCCAGGAGTTACACACATGAGCACACCCACACACCTTGGACGGCCGAGTGCGTGAACGCGTTGTTGTTCGACAAAGAGCGCACACTTGTGCTGCTTTTCATGGAGTACAGAGCGTAGTACTCGTACGAGGGGGAGACGAGACAACGACTTGTACATGTGTTCCAAGAAGAAAGAGTTCTCTCAGCAATGTGCCAAAGAGGACGAGAGCGATTTATCTCCAGCCTTTTTTACCCCACCTCCCGCTGCATGTTCGTACAGTCTGTACCGAGTAGCAACTCCACTAGAGGGGCTGCGGCACTTATTTAACTACGCATCGCCAACACCAAAGCAGCAGCCGAATCGCTCAGGCGTGAACGGCGGCGCGGAGCATCTGGCCAACATCTTTTTCTTCCCGCTCAGCAGAAGCAGCTTGATTAGCGTTAGAATCTCTATAGGCCGAAGCTGTCGTGGTCGCATCACGCTGGAGCAGATAATAGGAGAGGCTCCTCTCAGCGCCAACAGCAGCTGCGGCGACTGCAAACTGGATACCGAAGACGGCAGCAGCAACAGCGGTGAGGCCCATTGCAAGTCGTCGTACCTGGACTACGTGAGTACGGCACTTCCAGCAGTCCAGCGTCGAGGGCGCGACCGACCAATAGCTGCGAAGAATACACGCTCGCCTACAGCAGCAGCGACAACACGCGCGCGTGCGTGACCTTGCACTTCCAACGCTACCAGGTGCATCAACCCCGGCTGTAAAGATTCCCCCCCAAAAAAACCGATGCTTGATGGTCACTCCACACTTGTGTCATCCTCAAGAAGGAAATGTAAATGTCCGCGAAAGATTTGAGGGACGGGTCCAACGCCAGCAGGGACGAACATAAGCTGCTGAAATATGAATCGCTGAATCTTTTCTAAAGAGGAAAGCTTCTTACTGTTACAAGAAGTAGAAAACGATCGACTGGAGCAACAAGAAGCTTTCGGGGTTTTTTGCAGGCTCAAGTCCTCCTTAGGAGTACCGTATGACTTGAAGTCATCTCGGGCCAACAGGACGAGCGTCCGCCGGTTGGTCTGTTCGCTTCCCTTCCAGACTGCTAGACCTATGTGGACCAAACTTGGCATGGTGGCACATGCGCACACCCCCTCCCGGAGGGGGGGGGCGTCTGTACCAGGAAGGTCAAATCCCCGACCCCCACCCGTACACAACTTTTTGTTGATTGAGTGAAACTTTTGGAGCAAAATTTGCCTGTTGGACGGAGTGGTTATGTGGTGTACCTTTGACCCCGAGGAAGCTCCCTCTTTTTTCTCTCCAGTGAAATGCACCCTCCGGTCGTTAGAGAGGTGGGGGGTGATGATGAGGGGTGGAGAGGGTCGGAAGAGTCCTCCCCCTCCGGGACAAACCGGAGTGTTTAACTGGAGACTCGACTAAGAGGTCACTGAATCCGGCAACGAACGGGTGGACCGGCCAGTGATACAAAAATGATCGTCCTACCTGCTCGGTGCATCCGTCGGGAAGATTCTTTAGCTCTAGAGCCCTGCCGGAGTGGAACTTGCGCTTCCGCTCCAACACCTTGGCGGCGGGGGACAACGCCGTTGCCGTGGTCTCTTGTACCACAGGGGATTCCTCGGAGGACGTGGCCGCTGCGGCTGCGGCCTCTTCCTTCTGTTCCTCGACCGCACTGAGGACATCGTTTGCCCAGTGATCGTGTCCAACGGATGCCGAAACGCCCAGCTGAACCTGGTCCGGCCTAACCGCCGCCTCCGGACGACCGCTTCCTCGGTCGCCGGCGCTGACCCCAGTCATAGCCGCCGGGTCCCGGGAAGCGCCAGGAACCGCCGGGGCGGCTACCGGAGTGGCGGAGCCGGTTGACGGAGGCGCCGCGGCCGCCATGAAAGAGATCGCTTCTCAACCTTTTGTTCTTCGGCGGCGACAACTTGTTGTCTCTTTCTTCTCGTGTTTTGTGCTCGCTTCGCCTCGATTCGAACGCTGTGGCTCCCTCGTAGCAGCGCGCGCGTCTAAGGAGGGGTACGGACTCGTACGGTGTTAGCCGGCGCTGCCGCCGCTCCTGCTGCTGTCGTCGTCGACTACGTTAGAGACGCCGTCGGTGGCGGTGGCGGTGGCGGTGGCGCAGACGCTGGCGCTGGCGCGCAACACACGGCCGCTCGCTTTGAGCGCCTGAGCGCGCTCGCCCACAAAGCTGTCGGACCTCTTGTGCGTGTTGCTGCGTACGTCCATATTGCCCGCGGGTCCAACTCCAAGCCACATGGTCCCAGCGCCCGTCGTCGTTGGCGTTCTCCTCCTCTTTGATACCGATTGTGGCGGGAACGGCGTAGATTGTTGAGCCGCGCGTTTTAGGGCGTGAGCGCGACAAAGAAAGCTCGACTGTTGGACCGATACTGCAGTCAGTAGTAGCAGTAGAAGTTCCTCCTTACGCGAGGGACACAAAGCAAACTTAGCATTAGACGACTCTTAAACATTGTTTTGACCTCGAACTACATACGGCGGGCAATAAATAGTGCGTTAAGTCGTACTACGAACATGAGGACTCACTCGAAGTAGCTTGTACGTGAGGGGGCTAAAAAAAAGCACATTTTGTCACCTGTCACAGTTCAATTTTCATAAAATTGTGTGCATCAAACACACCAGAGAGGCTTTGACTACAGCTTAGCAAACGTTGCTGGAGGTGGGATCTTTAGCATGATCTCCTCGCTTTCTGGAAGTGTAGATCTTGTTCTTCGGGGAGGACGCAGCCTTTCTGCACTTGCAACTGAAGAACTTTGAGGCAATTGTGGGGATCACGGACACGAAATTGGCACTTTGGCACTTCACAGCCTAATGTGTTTGAAATGTTTTGAGACCAAATGCTGACAAACACTGGGGATTTGCAGTTGCGGAGAAGTTTCTCGCCATCGAGGAGTTCAAGTTGCAGTCTGGGGCTACGGGCGGGCAGGCCAACGCGGTCTCGGTATACTCGGACTGCACGCTGCAGCGGAGCCGGAAGTAGTCACTTAGCTTACTTTTGTAAAGTTGCTTGCCCCTAATGGGCGGCACTCAAAAATTGCCCGAGTACAATTCTCTCGCCGTCGTCCCGCTTTGTTCTCGTCGAAGAACTTGGGCGTGTTGGTATTTGAAAGCGGCCTCGCTGCATTTGTTCCGCTTTCTGTTGGCGGGACTCGAGGTTATAACATGCGGAGGACGTAAACGTGTGCGTCCCCCACGCGGACCCTTTCTAATGTCTCTTCTCAGGGGTTTTCCTTTTTTTACCTGAATGAAGAGACAGCCTTAAAGGGACCTAAGAAGAGCGTCATGTCTGGCTTTGAGAGTTTTCTATGCAGTCCTTTCCTATGGCCAAAAGCGAGACTGTAAGACCTGTGTGAGCCGCCAGTGACGACGGACAATTATAACAATATAATACATTCGGATGTTATGCCGGGACCTACCTCAGTACGGACGTTGCCTGCCATGAGGGCCAGATTACAATGAACAGGGATTCCACGATGATTAACAGTGATGATGAATCATCGGGTGAGGAGTCACGAGCGACTGGCTTTCCTACTTGTTGGTGGACTACCCGATGGGACCCTTTGGTCCAACCATGGCTGGGGATGGCGGCATCAATGAATCTTCATTGCCAACGGGTGATTGAGAAGTGACGAATCACCACAAGTGAAAGGGCGAGTGATGACTTGACGAAGGGTTGGGGATGCTCGTGGCGGGAGTCTCCGCTCTGAAGCCTCACCCACAGAGAGTCTTTCTTACCCCCAATGCTCAAGCCTTTGCCTGGGACTTCTTGTCTCGAATTTGAATCCTGGTTCGTGGCATCAGCAACTTCCGCGGGGTCTCGGGGGCTGCATCCTACCTCTCAGTGGCAGCTTTTAGTGCGGAATCTGCCCTTTGTATTAGTCTCTCGCACGACGCTTGACAAGATCCGAGAGCAGGAGCAGCTTTGTGTCCGCCCAAATCGGTGCTGGAGCGGTCAAAGTGCATCAACCCCCCGAGGGCGTCATGCCCAAATGCACCTTTTTCACACGCTTTTTCTTTGTGCGGTCTTTCTGCGGATTGCATTTATCACAATGAAATCGGTTGGAACTTTCTACGTGACTGCACCCCCACCCCACCCGGACTCTCACATCGTGCCCAAAACATCACGTTCAGCATGTCTGTTTTCGGCCATTCTGGCTGCATTCTACTGATGTAACGAGCCAGGTTCAAAGGGTCGATAAGCTCGAGGCTCGATTTTATCACTACTTTCATCTTCTTTGCTATCACACAACCTAGCGATGCCAGCAATCTCGCACCCGACCGTGAGGCTTCCAGCACATAGTGCGCCACGGGAAGGGTCAGCGGGGTGCTCCCTCCGGGATTGAGGGGGCTGCAGGCTCAGCCGAAAGTTTCAGCCGACTTCATCGGGAAAAAAGCATGGAAAAAGGTGTAAATAAGATTCTGCTGCTTTTTTGGCACAGCGCCCTCTAGAGGTGGCTGCAGTTTGATCGCTCTGGCACCAACGCGGATCGTCACAAAGTGGCTCATAGAGCTGGAATGTTAGGGTCCCGACAACCGATTTCACTCGCAAATTCAAACCCTCGACGTTTCGGCTTTGCCCAACCATCTGGCCCTGCCGGTGCAGGCAGTCGCGCCGAGGACTGCATGTCATAAACCCCGAAGTGACCTTGACACCTGATGGTTCGCGACACCAAGTCTGGCGGCTCCTCGCTCCTGGGCGTGTTGGTGCTTCATTGTCCAGGGGTGAGTGAGCATCGACGGGAGATGTAGAATGAGGTGTCACCGAATGAGAGGAGACAGGACGAGGGCTGGCGGGATGAATGGACGGAGCAGCTCCTCTCTGCCGGCGTCGTGTCCACCCTGCCCCAGTTAAACATACACATATGGATCAATCGTGCTTCTCCCCTTCGTCCAACATGGCCTTGCTCCAGAGGTGTCCTCACTTGTCAACTTCTTTCTTTACATCTTCCGCTTTCAGTAGAGAAGACCTTGGACTTGTGGAACTACTTTCCCTCCAAGCGCTCATCACTCATTGGTCGCTCCGCAAAAGAGGGCACGCGAGGGGGGAGCCCTTTGTCATAGACACGAGAGTTCAGCTCGTTGCGGACAGCCCTACTCGATCCCTACTCTCGAGCTTCTGCTCCCACTCTGGGGGAGCCCGGATTGCACTCGAGCACGTGGTGTGATCGACCACGGCTCTTGGCGAGCTCGACTTTTGGGAGCTCATCCCATTCCTGGGCAAGAGAGGAGGAGAGACCACATATTGTACATTTATGCGGGTTTGGCCAACTTCAGTCAATTCTGGACGGCTGAAACTTGAGTCATGCCCGCAGCAGTGATTCAAGCTTCTATTGCAATTAAACTTAGAGACTAGCACACAGTGCCAAACACTGGATAAAAGTGTTGAACAATTCTGCGTGCCAAACTGCGAGAATGAGGACGGAGTTCATGGGGACCAATAAGATCAGACTCACTCAAAGGCGGCTTCTCTTTAAGGGGGGCTGTGACATCATTGATGTCACCTTAGGGGGGACTTATGTTCAAGGCCACTGTTTGAGAGGGGGCTATGGGGAAGCAAAAATCGGTTCTATAATCTTTTGCAGTTTGCACTTATTTAAAATGTATTCAAATGAAGTCTTGCGACAAATAAAGCACGCAGAAGGAGATAAAAACTTAGTCAAGCATAATAGATAGATATTAGAAGTGAAATGGTCCTCTTGACATAACCTGCCGCATTGTTTCCCGGGATACCCGGAGAAAGTGTAAAAATCAATCCCGACGTCCTGGGACACACACACGCACACCAGAAATATGACCTGAGGTACCGACGACCTAAGATGTGACACTGAAGTAGTCATACACTAATGCACTTGTATGACACTAGAGTTATATGCTTTGAGTTCCCTAGACTTCCTTCCGTTAGGTTCCTGACAGTGACAGTAGAACCAGACTTAATAGTACACCCACACCGTTAGCCTTTTGAAGCCATCCCTTAGATGCCTGACCTGCAGCTTGGAGGCACACTTAAAGCTCTCTCTTCCTCTACTTGACAGCTTGGCAAGGATTAGTAGAGATGAGCAATTATCGGTCATTGGGGATAGAATAGAGTATTTTATCCGGATTTGATAACCCGGACTCCAACATCACTACTACAGCTGTCATTCCGCCTCCCAGCTGCTGGTCAGGGACATTAAGTAGGAATAATCTAGTACAGGTGCAAACTTAACTTACCTTTCTGTCACTTGGGCCCGACTTTTTCATCCCTTATATTAGCGTCACTGTACAATTTCGTCTCCGGGGTCCCCTTCAATCCTTTCCGTGATGAGATGCGCGAAAAGGTTTAGAGAGAGCTCGAAGCTCTTACTTCTCGACCCTGAGCTCTACCTTTTTCCGCTTGTTCCTCGCGCGTGTTATTGCTACTAATAACGTTTAGTACACGTCTTGACTTAGAGCGACTTCATCCATATTTCAGATAACTTAGGGTGGGGGACTCCGATCCTCAGTCGGTAAGCAACCTTCAAGGTAAAACATGACATCAGGTCAGACATGCCCGCTGTTGAAGCCACAAACACTGGATTGGATAAGGTCGCTCTATGAGTCAACAATGAGAATTGCAGGTTTTCTAACCTCCAAATATAGGAACATTGCTAATGGAACTACGTTACCATTTCGTTCTAAGAATTACACTCCAAACTACTTCCTTGCCTTATCTACACTTATATCGATGTCTTTACGTTCTGTAGCTTAGAGACTGACTCCGCTTAGTTCAAGTCATCCAGCTTTTGCTCAATAATCCGCCTACCTGGTGAGGCGTATGGTCAGGTGCGTATTTTTGGCGTCAAATTTTATGCCTAAATGCATAAAATCTTTTGCTCAGAAAGCATTGTTGCATCAGTAGGCAGGTATGAAAGGAAATAAACGTTTTTCTTGTTTTGTGAGTGCACGACAATTTAAGCTATGCCAGTTGCCACGAATTGGCTAGAGTGTATTGGAGTTGGCTAAAGAAGAATCATTTAGGTAGCGGGAGAGTCAGGTGAGGCCAACGAGCATCAAATTAGTCAAGGGAGCATCCAAAAAGGCTCAATGTATCCAGAAAGGCATTGGGTAACTCCACATATCGGTAAAGCGGTTGATCAGGCTAATGTACGTGTCATCCAATATCACTTAAAGCTGCACTCATATTTCTATCCTCCCAGAAAATGCTAGAGGCGGTGTTCCGGTCAAAGTCATACTTGGGGCTCTTATATATCAATAGATTCCTACTTCAATTTCGACCTCAATATCAAATTTGAGCTCTCTATGGTGAACAAGGCCTCGTCCATAGAGGCGGGCTACAATGATCCTGCTGGTGTTGCCCAGCTTCAGGATGCTGCCATTCATCAGGTAGCTGTTAAAATATGCTAATAGCTTTTAGAGGAGTCTAAAAGATCTTTCAGATGTCGAATATGCGCAGGTTTTTTCAGGCAAAGAATGAGCAATTCAGTGCTGATTTTAATGCATGCGTCTTTAGGGAGAACAAAGTGCGCCAGAAACCTCATCACACTACGCCATGCGCCAAAATGCGCGTGACCACTTGTTGTCATACCTCAAACATCTTGCTTTAACTTTGTTTATACTGCCAATTCGAAGCCATGCTATATTGCAAATTAAACCTCAGACTAGACTCAATCTCCAGAGTTTGCTTCCTTGTCCATACAGCTTGCAGAAGTGTGCTAAAAGGGACCGCAAAAATGTGCGCGTGATAATAGACCTCACCCGGTGTACATGAAGCTCCGCGACACGATTAAAGCTCTGGCAGCTCATATCAAGAGTAAACACGCGGTTCCTTCTGTCTGGCTTTACTTTGCTGCAGTTCGTCGTGATCAAGATGCTCGTGAGACGATGGATGATATAGTAGTACAGGCTGCTGGCGCGCCCGAAGTCGGTGCCGTGAGCAACGGTCGCCAGTGGGGCCAACGCACAAGTTCGAGCTGATGTCTGAATGCCCGTTGAGCAGAGATGAGCTGGCCTAGATGACAGGACAAGTACCTAGTGAAGCAACTGTACCGTAGGCATACGTCAAGCACACCCAAGAAAAGAAATGAGTGAACCTTCATCGTTCTTGTCCTTATTTTGTACTTTATTTTCATATGCAACTTTGTTAGCAGCAGCAACATTAGGAACTCAGCAATCATCGAACATGGACCTGGGGACCTGAAACACGGCTGCGCTACTGCGAGGCTTTCTCATCCTAGCCCGGGGGTGTTCAATCCATTGATTGTCGTCAGCATGGTATTGGTAGAGTTTTCCATTCTGCTTCTCATTGTCAAATCCACCGACGATGGTGGGCAACCCGTCCAAGAGGTCCATCTTGGCACTGCTCAGAGGTACCGGAAGATCAGCGACGCGAGTCCAGGTACGCGAGTTTGGGTCCAGCATCTCCGCCGAAGCGACCGCCGGATTACGGGCGCACCAACCATTGCATCCGCCAGCAACCTGTGCAAAGCCGCAGAAGGGTTTCCTTCTTAAGTCACTACGTTCCGGTTCTTGTCGACATGATCCTTCTTGTGCTCACCAAGATCTTGATTCCACCGCCTGGCAAGGGCATCAAGGAGCAAGCTGGTCTGTCCCTGACGGTCGACATCTTGGGCAGGTCCTCCCAGTAGCGACCGTTATACATCCATGCATCATCGAGACCAGCGCCGGCCACATACATGCTGCGGTCGCCGTTGGGGTAGTTAGGATCGGTGAACGTGTAGTCACCGCGGTAGCCTCCAGCTATCACGACGTGAGTTTTGTTGATGCTACGACAGTGCGACTTATGAAGCGTGGTGTAGGGTGGACGCTCTCGCTGCAGTACACCGGCGAGGGCGACCACTCCTCGCCGCAACCGATCCTCACTCACCTTATCAGATCACTTCTTCCTCCTTTCTTTTCACCTTCTCGTACTCGTTCCTCCTGTACTCGCTCCTCGTGTACTCCTTCCTCTTCTACTTTGAACTAGTGTCTGATATGAACTGTGACAAGACATGAAATGTGTCTCCGTGAGGAACGATGGCAGTGAGGAGTGGTCGCAGCCTCACGGATCCGTGCTTACGTGATAGCGCAGTGGCTCTGAATGCCAGAATCCCTAAGTTCAGATGGTAAAGGTCTCCCTCGCAGCCAGCGATCTTGCGTAAAGTCAAAAATTTCAGTGCTATCTGCGTTGTCTGAGCCATCGGCACCGCCAAGGACCCAGAGAAGCCCATCCTCGTCGAGCACCGATGCGGCATGATGACGTTTATCGATCATGGACGGCGCAGACTTCTTCCTGAAAACAGAAAACGTCAGTAAGTGCACGCTTTGTTACAGTACATACATGTGGTCCGTTTTGTCGACTGATTACTCATTCCCTCAAGTGTCGGACTGCCATCTGGGGGATGCAGTCTTTACGTAAAATGCATTCGTGTAGGTGCACAACGAGAGCGTGTGCACGTACCACGTGTTAGTGTTGGGCAGGTAGATGTGGCAGGTGCTGAGGTTGTCCTCCCCGTTCTTTCCGCCGCACACCATCACTTGGTCCTTGGCCACCTGAGAGCGCAGAAATCTTGTCAATTTTGATCTTATCGGCTTTAGCTATACTGTTCGTTTTTTACGCTAGGGCGAAAGAGACGTTTGTAGTTTCACATCCCAAATTTTATCAAGAGCGCATTTTATCGTCGTCGTAGCTGTCGCTGTCGTCGTAGCTGTCGCTGTCGTCGTAGCTGTCGCTGTCGTCGTAGCTGTCGCTGTCGTCGTAGCTGTCGCTGTCGTCGTAGCTGTCGCTGTC
>JAAUXU010014219.1_pt1 | contig 58687 bp, 45 predicted proteins | sample 7278151 | NCBI WGS metagenome assembly JAAUXU01 (sample SAMN14350113, study PRJNA611818) | marine sediment metagenome | isolation source: surface marine sediment (1.8m) | place: French Polynesia: Moorea | collected 2018-08
CACGTAGGGCACACCTCTGTACACGCACACCAATAGCTGCGTTTATTTTGAACCGATCTGCATGAGAAATGCTCAAGAATAGGATTAGTTTGAGAGTAGAAACGGAGGCCAAGAGGACAAACTCACGTAAACTTCCTCCCACTGTGAGACGTATCGGACCAGCCGAGACAATCGTAGTAAGCGGACGAGTGAGAGAAGCTTCGCCAGGCGGAGGATGCGGAGCGCGCGACCAGCGTGCAGAATCTGGAAGCTCTCGGCGTACTCCTACGTGAAGACAGACATGGAGGTGACTGATTAATAAGGGGGGAGGACACAGAAAAAGGAAGCGACTTGGAGATGATTTCATGAGACTCACAGCACTTCCTCGGATGCTGTTAAAGATGAGGAAGATGTAATCGAGCGGTATCGAGCTGAGCAGATCCAGGAAGAACCACGTCTTGATATAGTGCTTGGCTATAAGCTTGGGGTCAATGATCACTTGCTCACTGTTGTCCTGCTGCATAATGCCTGGAAATACAATGCGGTCGGCTCAAATCATGTCTAGAGGCTTCAACGCTAGTGACGTGTTAACATCAGTTCATTCACGTTCGCGGAGGCCTCAATATGCATATTCCTTGAAAAGTTAGCAGAGCGAAAAAGAGGCGAAGAAAGGGAAATCTGCGTTCTGAACTTCGATGTCCAGAAAGTTTTCTTCTGGCACTTTCTCACATCCGACTCAGAAGTTCAGCCTTGTAGAGCGACTTCGGGAGTGACAGTTCAAAGGCCAAGAAGATTTCGGGGGAGGAGAATGATTTAAGCGGTCTTACATGTGTGCCATAATTGTGCCAGGTAGCAGCTGAAGCCACATCTATCAAAACCGACGGGGCGTGTGCTTTCGCCAAGCCTTTTTTCCTGACGTTATTATCAAGATCTTGATAAATATGGCCACTGTAATTGCATTTTCCTGGCCTGGCAGATAGATTCGTGTAAGATATTCGAGGATGGAAGTAATCTCATGCGTCGAACCAAACGTACTTCTTCACAGGCAAGAGGACGTCCTCGTCCTCGTCGTCGTCCTCGTCGTCGTCCTCGTCGTCGTCGACGACGACAACGACGTGTGGCTCCTGTGAGGCATTTGGCAGCTTAGCCACTTTGATCGTGCAACCCTACGTAATCTACAAATCCGAGGAGAGGACAAAAAAATGTCCTGCAGGCGCGGCGCCGCCAATTAGGTGCAGGACATGAGCACCACCCTGTATGTGGCGCCAGGGGCGATTTACTACATATGCAGCATGTGGTGGGATCAGAGCGTAGGTCCCATTTGGCCTACTTTCCTCATCCCCAAAGGGTCCCTGGTCACACGGATTGATTTATCCCGAGAATAAATTGCTCTCCTCGCAAGATGCTATGCGAAAAAGCTCTGTACGAAACCTGTAAGCTACCACTTCCTACAGCAGCAGAAGCTCTCAATTCAATGTGCAGTGACAGAGATTCATGAGACTTAGTATAGGACTTATCCATTTCAGTAGCAGACACACACTCGACCTGTGCCACGAGGGGAAAAGCTCCGGTCTATTGTTATCCCGCGGAGTGTAAGTGGTTAGGAATGAGGGTCTAAGTGTGCAGTTCAGCATACGATTAGGACGTGTAAAAGACGTGGGGTCGTATAAAAAGTTTAAGATAAGATTTTTGCTTGGGGCCCCAATTGTCCTGGAAGAAGGATCGCTCCCTTTTACGATCTGGGCGTGTCTTTATCAAAGTAGAAAAAGTCTTTTTTTACTTGCCGCCACGATATCGGCAGGGCTGGTTTTGTATGAATTAATTGTGACACGCGAACAGGCAATTCCTCTATGTAATCCCCACAGCACTTCTATGTACAGCGCTTGGTAGAAAGCTCTCTGCCTCTCTGTTCAGGCCCTCAGAAGTCACCGATAAAGGCCGGTGGTTACGTTGTAAAGTCATCTCTCTTCTTTTGCTTTGCTTTCCCTTAGTTTTTGGAAAAACAAGTCAGGAGCAAAGTGTTTTCTTTCTCCCCCCCCCTTTTTTTGCTCTTTTATGTAATCTTGTCCAAGATTCACAAGGAGACAGGTCCACAAGCAACATGACGTCTTGGCACAGAAAAACTTAGAATTGCAAATCGACACATAGATCTCTTTGTACCCCGAGGCTCTCTGAACAGGCGCAAAACAACCAGTAGGGGACGAAAACTACCACAAGCAGGTCTGAGTCGTTGGGGTTTTTTTTTTCTCGTCGTCCTCGACCCAGTTCTTGGGATGCCCGTTGGCGTCGAGTTGACACAAGTAGGCGTCCATCATGCTCCATATGCAGTGTACGTGTAAAGTCTCACCTGTTCTGAAGTTGACCACGATGTCAATGAGGAAGATCGTGTCTGAGAGACAGTTGAAGGCGATCCAGCGAGTGCTGAGGTCGTCGTTAAAGAAGGAGATGGCGACGGGCAGGATGATCAAGTTGGCAACCAACAGGAGAAGCATACACAGGTCCCAGTAGAACCTAAATATGTAAATTTGATATGCGTATGTATGCGTGACGCATGTATTACGCTAGACCAACTTGTTTATCTCTTTCTGTGTGCTATATTGGTTGCCAGATTCCATGAGAATATGTTCTAGAAAAAATAGAATGAAAAAATAACCAGTGTTTGGGTCCCCTCTATGCACTGCCTTTTTACTGCCAAAGCTCTCCTTTGGTAATTCTGTTACATAGTACTGTAGTACGCGGAGGGGTTTAAGAGAGAGGGGTCGAAAAGATTATTTTTCAAAAATCATTCGACTGCGCCTTCTTTTTTTGGCAGTGGGTGACAGACCTCACATGCACTCAGACATATTTCTGCATTTTCATTTCTTGGTCTATCCCAATGTATGTCTACTATATGTACACTTGGATACGTACGTGAGCATATTTTATGAATGCATGTATTTTATACATGTATGTGCTATTTTACTTAAGTCGCTATCTCTGCCATTAATACTCAATTTTGCCCAAATGTACTGAGGCCTCAGTATTTCCAGCGCTATAGAAAGGGTCTTTGTTGCTGAAATATTTATAGACTTACATTTTTGATGTTTTTCTCAGTGTACAAGTTTCTCCTCGTACAATACATTAAAAACTACTTTTCGAAACTGAAAGGTATCAAGTATTACTTCCAGGCTAGGGCACACTCTCAGCACGGATGTGTACTAGTGGACATAGGTAGAACAGAGGAGTCAGGTTTTTACAATATGACTTAGGTTTACAATGTTTCTTCTTGGGTGACCATTTTCTTACGAAAGAACGCTACTCCATCTTACAATATTTTCACAGGCGACAGACTGCATCTAAAAAATGAGGGTCCCCTGTACGTGCGTAAGAGGATCACTAGATATGAAAATCAGATAGGTATAAAGATCGATTTTATTGGCCCCCAAGTGACCATAACGTCCGTTATTTTCTAATATTGAACTGGCAGAGGTGATATTGCTTGGGTTGTTATAAACATAAACTAAAATATAAAATATGAATCCGTTTGGTCTGCGCGGTCCGCGCACTCTTTGCACACATACGTACACACACGTACTGTCCATTTCATATGATGGACATATAATGTACGTGTGTTGGTTGTTTCTTCGAAAAAGTTCTTGTCGGTCTGCGTAGACTCGGTTTTTTTGTGTAAGTAGTCGGTTTCGGTTCGATATCGGGTTTTGGCTGCCGAGAAATAAGGTTTAGAAGGGACACAATTGTGTCTACTCACACCCAATGTGTGCACTTCAAAAGCTGTCCAATTTAGTCAAGCGTTTTATGCAAGACAACGACCGTGGACATATTGTTGCTGTCCAGACTGGTACATTTCGCTGACGCTGACACCGAGAAATGATAGTACAACGGATGTTCAAGTCTAAATGCGCGCGTGAGCGAGGCCGACCCCTCGTGGGTGTAGCAAAAATGTCTAGTGACAAGGAATTGTTCGTTGAACAGTTCGCTGCAACTTTTGTTTCTGTAACTTTTTTTTTTAGAAAAAAGGGCCTCCTTTAATGCTAGAGGTCACATAAGGTGACGCAGTCACACAACCCTTTCTCTAAAATCACAATTTCACCATGGCTAGCACACATGACTTCCCCTTGCCAAAAGACTGCTAAGGAGATCAAAGAGTTGACTGATGAGTCTTACGGGTCCAAGAGTCTCACCAGCACCCAAGTGAGGAGGATTCTTTGCTGTGGTAAAGAAAGGAGAGGACCCAACAGACAAGAGGGCGGTCAGAGAGGAGGATGAGGACAGCCAGCTTCATCAAGGCTGTGGAGGTCCTGGTGGAGGAGGGCACAAGGTGGGGGAGATTGTGGAGGCCTAAGATGCATCCGCGGGGACAACTGACGACATTCTGAAAGAGGATCTGCACCTCATACGGCACTGTATCAGATGGATACCCTGCCTTCAAACAGAACCCCATCGCAATGAGTGCATGAGGTATGCAAATATGTTCTAGAAGACCCTTCAAAAGGAGTCCTTTGACTACCTGGACCAGTAGTGACTATGGATGTGACGTGGCTATTCTTCTCTTCGCCTGAGACCAAAGAGCAGTCAAAACAGTGTCTCAAAAAAGCATCCAGGTCTCCATAAAGGCCAAGAGAAGAAGGTGATGATCATCCCCTGCTTTGACTCCAAGGCCATTATGTACAAGCTCTACATACCCAAGAACACCGCTATAAATGCAGAACACTTTGTGAAGGTCCTGAAGTCTCAAAGTTTTCAAGTCCAGCGGTCCCATAAGTGCAACACTGAGTAGATTTTCTTCACGGACAATGCAGCCAAAACAACTTGCAGCCGAGCTCACCACGGAAATCACCAAGGCAACAGACATCCCCCTGGTGCCTCACCCTCTGTATTCATCTAACCTCACATCATGGACTTCTGGCTATTCCCCAAGGCCAAGAAGACCCTCCCCAGGGACATGTTTGGTACCATGGCCGACGTGAGGGCGACCAAGGAGCGGGTCACTAGGGTGATGGACCAAGAGAGCTTTGCCAAGGCCTTGGAAAAATGGGAAGCAAGATGGCAAAAACTCATTTCCAGGGAGGGTTGTTATCTTGAAAAGTAAGATAAAATAATATTTCTTGACACGTCCCCAGGGGACGCTGCCTCTTTCACACGAGCAATTTGACTGGTACACCCCTCGTAGTCAGCGTCATGCCAAATTTATCGTACATAGTCCACGTCTGGATGGGTATACTGTACGCACAGTTACGTTGATAAATATGTCAATGTTCGTACCTGAAGCTTGAGCATGGATGGATGATCCAGTGACCAGCAGCCTTCTGCCTAACCCTCTCCTGGATGAGGGCCTTCTTTGAGCCGAACAGCTTCATGGCCAACTTGTTGTCCGTGGGCTGGAAGATGTTCTGCAGCTGGTTGCGCACCCATCCAGGCTTTGCTGTGGCTGCGGCAGCCGCAGCGGCCGCGGCGGCTGCGGCCGCAGCCTCGCTCGTCACAGAGATGCCTCGAGAGCTGCATTGCGAGGTCGTGGGAGGAGCCATCTCTTCCTTGGGAGTTCCGTAGAGGGAGATGTCGTCTTTATCCGAACTAAGTGCGAGAGAAACTGAGTGAGTATCTGACTACATATGAGTTCACTTGATCGTCGATCTACTTCTATCAATCGTCTTTGGGCCCCTTCGTGGAGTACAGGCCCACGAGGTCAGTGAACGACGTTCAACTAAGACTGCATGTGTATCATACGTTGCTCTAAGAACAGAACACACATATACTGTCTGTTTGCGGATTTTCACGTAGTGAAAATACGGACCTCCATGTAACGTGGCTGAGAATGTAGCCACAACTTTAATCGATCTTGGCCGTTCCTATGAAATATTAAGTCACTTCTGTATTTATTGCTGCGCGACGTAAGGTCTTTAATTCAGCAAAACTCTGTGTATGACAAAGTACGCGCAGTTGGCAAATAGCTCATATCCTGAAAGCACAACTAGCATTAGCTCAGATTTAATCACCGTTAATGCTGTCAGGTCATTCAGCATATCAAAGTAGCAATGTGATGAGTGATGATATCATCTGAGCAAAGGAACTGAACAGTGAGTGATATTGTTGAACAAGATTCAAGGACTAGATGGCTTTCCGATTGAAAAATCTCTGTACCGCAGTCTTAGTCCGGATGATTAAAGGGAGACCTTGCAGACCTTGCCCAAGGATTGCCCAAAAAGCGCAAAAAAGGTGAAGAATCGCCAAATACTTTTTCGAACGTGCTCGATCAAAAACAAACGTTTTTTGTCAAACTATGTGTGTCCATTGATCACGATTTTCTCCCTTCCGACATAATTACGAGAAATGATCGGCGGTTTGGATTGGCCAATGGGGACTTTGAACCGCCCAGGCCGAGAAACTGACAGATGATGCACGCACGCACCTTTTCTTTCTTTGTAAAGTGCTCATAAATGGCTGCATACGCTGGCCAGCGGCCAATGGGTGGAGCACACAGACCCATTCTGCGGCTGCGGCCAAAGCGGATCTAATTGTCACATGTGCAATACCTGCGAATGTGCAGTGCGAACCTGCCTCAACACGCGCTTGACATGAAGTTGTCGTCCCAGACCTGGGCCGGGTCTGTCGTGTTGCACACACAAGTGCACTTAAGACACGGTACTGTTAACTGTGCTGAGATGTACGTACCTCGCGGTACTGTTGAAGAGAGTGCCGAATTACTGCATAAAGCAAATCCTTTCTCTTCTTCTGCGTGAACACCCACGCAAGTTGCATAAATCATGATGATCTCACCTAAAATGAACTTTGCTGTCCGGATTCGGCTGGGCTATCGGGTCCCCGAAGGGTTCATTCAGCTCAACGCAGATGCCGAGAGAGGACGGAGGCGCCCCTTGGTAATGTGACTGATAGCGTGGTTGGTGCTGGTGCTGTTGATGTTCCTGCTGGAGATGCGCTGACGGAAGAGGAGCGCAGAGACCTAGGCGGACGAGGTCTGTGGATGTGGGACGATCAACCAGCGGGTGTTGTTCTGAGTCCACCAAAGATTCTGACTCGTCATGAACTGCGGAAAAGAAACACAAATGATGGAAGTCATTTTTAGATATAATATAGGTACGAAACTTTAAGTGCACAGTAGTGACGCTTCTGATGTAGCGCGACCACATGATCTCTAGACAGCGCCGAGGGTAATGCTTCCCAGCATGACATTTGCGCTGAGGTCACGTGTATCTACGGCTACGCGGTGTCCCTGTCTAATGCATGATATCGAAATCAGTCCCTTTGCAGATCGAGATCAAGTCGATTGACTGGAACGGCGACCGAGGTGAGGATGGGTTCCATCACTTGTATACGTCCAACTGCGTATTCTTGCATTTGACATGGAACAAGTTCACGTAAGCCGTGAAGGTGTGTGAGTGCGACTGTGATGTTCGTCTCCTGTTCCTGCCTGGGATGTTAAAGATCAGTATCGATCTAATTGCCCTTTACCACTGACTGAATCAACGCCAGTCGAGGAGTGAACTCGAGTACTCCACACATTCATGGTACTCTCACGCGTCCCTCGTACACAAGCGCATGAACCTCCTGGAGGGCAGCGCTGGCGGACCAAAGTTGGACTTTCTTCCAAGCAATTTCTTCTCCATCAACTCCGACCTTCGGACCGTGCACTCACCAAATTAGGTAGACGCTGTGGCAAGAATGCAGATTGCAAAATTACAACATATATTCAAGTCGAGCAAGCATGCACTTAAGTATAAATGGAATGAGAGAATGAAATGAGGACCAAGTCACAAAACTAAACACGCTCCTTTCACAGGCAATAGCTCGTCACTCTCTCTCTCTCCTCGTTCGTTACTTGTGCGCATGAATAAATGCTAGAATCTGACGAAATCCCAAGGTAGAATAGATAGAGTGAAGAGTGTACTTTACCATTGTGGCAGCAGAGGAAAAAGATTATATGGGAAACTTTTTGGCGGAAAATTGATAGGGTTGCAAGCTTTGTTCGGTCATGAAAGGGGGAAAATGGACGAATTACTGAATAAAGAAAAAGTGTCGTGAGTTCTCTCAAAACTGAGTTATGGAATATGCATTTGCCTTTTTTCTGTTTCTCAAGGGGGAACAATTTGGGAGCTCCTTTTCCCTTTTCCGTATGGGCCTTTTTATAGGCCCAATGCTGTGATTGTGAAGTTCGTGTCTCAGCTAAAAACTTCTTTTTTCTCCAGGCTTAAGGATAGAAGCAGAAGAAAAAACCGCAGCAGTGCGGAAATTACGGCTTTGCACTCCGTCGGAGAGGAGCAAAGTTTTCCTCCCTAGACCAGATATTCACTTAGTTACTGGAGGAAACTGTGAAAGTAAGTAAAGCCAATAGCAGTCAACTGTTTAATGCGTGCAGTATTTTTGATTCGTGGAGTCACTCCCAGATGCACTTTAAGTGCTGGTCCCAGCAGTGCCAGCAAAGGTCAGATAGGAAGTGGTACCGAGATGCAACAAACGTACAGTGCAGTAGGACTGGGGCTGTCTTGCTTACGTGCGCTCATTCAAGTGGATCAGACAAACCTCACCCAAGGATTGTCCTGCAGCTCCAATGATTGCAGATAGACGATACAGAAGAACGTAGAGCACTAATAACTTGGGGTAGAGCGCGAGAAACCTTAATCGGCACTTCCTTTCGATTTTGCAGCCTAAGAAACCCATTACAATGGCGAGTTCAATATTGGCGGAGAGAGAGAGAGAATGGGGGAAAAAAGCAAGCACTACAGGGATACTGGGAGAGGTAGAGGCCTGAGAAGAGTGCCTTTTGCAGGCCTTTTCTTATTCGAGGAGGAAATGAACATTCTGCACATGTTTGTGTGTCCGGCAGCAACACAAAAAACGCGCGGCGCGGCGCTGTCATCTCGGTGGTGCAATCAACGGACAGGATGTGCCCATAAAAGATTTGAGCGTTTCAATCTCCGGTGAGATCAGGTTTGGGTGCACCTCTTTTTCATCTTCCGCGCTCGCTCATGCAAGCACAAAAGTGTGCACTTTGACAGAAAGATGGGCATGAACAGCGGAAGCATGCATGGTTGTGCAGGGCTGAGGGCATGTGGGCCTTGTGCACGCGATGAGTAAGGAGTGCCAATGACCAGCGCTCATCCCACTTTCTGGTGTCTACGTCAGTACAGACGCCGTGCATTGCAGGAAGTGCAGTCGAGTGCAGCGTCTGAAACATGTGGGTGGGCGGGCAGGCCTGATTCCTCTTTGCCAACGCTTGCTCTTGACCAACTTTCCACTGGTCCATACCTTCGGGCCACTGCACACGTGTGGTCACTCCAATGCATAGGACAAGTGCGGACAACTTTATCTTCGCGCCCAAGGCTTCAGCCACAAACTTTGGCAGATACCTCACCTGACACGCAACACTGAGCAATCGAAAAGCATTATTGAGTGCTGTCATAACTTTATCCCATAATGCAGCTGGAACAAACACTTTTCGTCCTGGTCCACGCACGCCTGCGCCAGCGATTCAATCATGTCCAACCACACTCGTCTCAATCGAGGAGTGAAAGCTCAAGGACGTGATCTATCTATCTATCTATCTATCTGTTATATCCCCCGGACAAGGAGTTGGGCCAAGTGTTCTCACACGCACACAACAATTATGCCTACGCTTCCTCCTGTCACTGCTGCTAACTGGACGATTAGGAAAAACTTTTCGACAATAACAGAGGCCCCCACTGAGAGGCAAAAGTGTCATCCGCATCTTTTGAAAGTTAGCTCAGCGGCTTTGAGAAGTTTCCTCCAGTGGGTTCCTCCTTCACTGCAATTTTCCCCCACAAACAATGAATAACGTGCTCGGTGCAGAAGTTTAGATGCCAGTTTGCACCCAGCCCATTCTACCTGGGGGAGGGAGGGTAATTTGCATGGCAAAGGTCTCACACACGAGCACGTAGCTCAGGGAGTGCTGACAAAAAGATATAGTGTTCCAACACCTGGAAAGTTGTGCTGAGATCTGCTTTCAAGTGGCTGCTCTTCGTCCTCCTTCTCTCGGCCTCTCCCTAGCACTTCTTCTTCATTGGATCTCATTCGCTTCATCGATAGAAGCACTGCCAATTTCGAATTCGGCCGACTACCTCATTCCTCTTCCTCCGACAGACGGGAAGAGTGAAAACGAGTATTTTCTACTACACAAACTTTTTCCTCTTTTATCTTTCTCCCTCTCGCGCACTCACGCAGTCACACTCATTTACGCACACGCTCTCCACTTTTCCCTTCTTCCCTCTGTCACTGTCAGTGCCGACTACACACACATTTTGTACTGGACCCCTTTTGGGGTGGATTGGAGGGGGGGGGGGGGGCCCAGCGAGAAAGGCGCGCATGAAAGTTCTCCGGGCATAAACACGCATGCGTACGCAGAGGGGACCCTCCACAGGTGCACGCGAGTAAACTTGGGCACGTTTCATCGGGAGGTTGCCCAATCACCCGGGCGCTTTGAGCAAGAGTGGCTTGGTTGCTCAGAGTAGTCATGAGTTACTACGTGGCAACGAGGAGCCAGACCAATTTTTGCGTGGTGGCAGCACTCTCAGCACTTGGCAGAGTCGTGATCAAGAAATTAATTTGACTGTCACTTTCTGTACGTGTACCCATTTCAGGTGACAGCGCTTTTTGTTTGCAAAAGAAAAACCCTCGGAATACAGAACAGCACGGGGTCGAGAGGGGGCAGTGACAGCGCTCACACTGCATTGTGCTGACGCAGTTGCCTACCAATATGTATTCACTAAGTCATGCTACCAAACAAGAAATATTGACCTATGAAGGCAGCATGAAGATGCACCTAGCTAGCCTTAGAAATTCGCCGCGTGTTATTTATCGACAGGCCCGACTTGAATCATTATTCATATTGAATGCATGATATTTTTACTTACTTATTGGTGCCATGATCCCTCGCAGCGGTGAATCTTTGCTTCTCTTGCGCTTGCCACCGCCGCCACCATCTATTTCTATAACGCACTGGCCGCCGGCGGCGGCCGCGGCCACGACTGCTTGATGTTCTTCCTCTTCACTGCCCACGCTGTTAGTGGCCCGACGGCGTCTTCTCAAAAGGCCGCGGCCACTTGTCGCAGTCGGCGGCGGAGTTCCAGTGGCTCCGCTACCTCCTCCACTATAATTGCCGAGAGACGTCGTGACGTCATCTCCACGCTGATGATTGTCACTAGAGGTTGATCGCACAGTGGCTGCTGGTTGGGGCTGTTCCAGCTCCTGCGACGGCTGCGTCTCGCCGGCAACTTCTCTGACAGCCGCTAGGGCGTAGGACCGAGGGAGGCCGCCAACCAAATCGTCCAGAAGGAACCCCCCTAAAAAGACAGTATGGACAAAAGCGTCGTTTTAGCGCCAAGAGACGTCTGCGGTGAGAAGTAGGCAGGAAATGGTCTCGATGAGGTGCGCTTTCAATAACTTCTCTATCTTGAAGGCCTTCCCTTAATGCAAAATCTTTGTTTCTCGTCATGCTCCGGAAAATCATGCTTGTTTAGATAGCTCCAAATCTTCTTACTCGTGAGAAACGTTTCGCATGGGCGGACTCACAAAAAGCAGGCATTCTAATAAGGCTGACTGAGGTGGGCGTGACGCTAAAGTAGGAAAGACTTGGAAAGTTTTTCTTCCACTCACTCGCTCGCCCACTCATTCACTGAGACAAGCTGCGCTGGCTGAACTTGACACTTATTGAGCAAGGACTGACGTGTCCTGGTCAAAATTTGGCGCGCTTCCCAGCTGCTTTTGACGAGGAAATTGTTTTCGCGACAATGAAGGACTCCTTTGTCCTTCCATCTACGTACGCAATTAGCCTGAGAGCCGAGAAGCTGAGATTTATGAACTTCATCTCTGTACTTTAGAGAGGGATCAGAGTTGACTAACGTTGTTGCACAGATACTCCCTCGTTGGCAGGAGCCAGCGACAGGGGAAAATTTTTCTTAGTCTTCTCCAACTACTCCTTGTAAAATGTCAATATTTGCTGTGGACGACAGGTTTCCTCAGCCTCCAATGCTCTCGTGTTCCTTCACAGCATTGCCAAGTATGGCGTTCATGCTGCAGAGGTAAGCAACGGAGTCTCCAGAAACGACGGCCCAAGAAAAAAGTAGGAGTCAGAATTCTGCTTGACTACCAAACGGTGGAGACAAGAAGGTCAAGGTGGAGGAAAGTCGATAGTTGTGGCTTCATGTTTGAGGGCAGAAGAAATCGTTAGTACATTGATATTCAAGGGAAGACCGAACGAGGCAAAACCAAAGCAGAAAGTCGTCTTTTTTGTTTCCCTCACCTTTAGCAGGATCTTGCGGTCTCCCGTACCCAATGCGGCCGTTGGCCAGTCTAAGAGCCGTCAACCCGCCGTCAGAAGCCGCCGCCGTTGCCGCCACCAGAGGCGTTTCTTGTGTCCAGAAAGGAATTTGCTCCTCAGGGGGAAAGGAGACCGTGGTCGTGGGCAATGCGGCTGCAGCAGAGGAACTATTGTTGCCACCCCCGTCGTCGCCGTCGCCGCCGTCACCTCCACCGCCGCCGCCGCCGCCGCCGCCGCCACCGCTGCCGCCGCCGCCGCCGCCGCCGCCACCGCTGCCGCCGCCACCACCGTCGCTACCGCCGTTGCCGTCCCATGGCTTGGGCGACCAGAGCATCTCGAACCCCTCGGTTGAGCCCCCGCCATCCCTAGCAAGTCTGACTCCGGGCAGAGGATTGAATCTGTAAAGGCAATAATAGGCCTCATAAATCGTCAAATGTAAGATTCATGTCTCCATCTCTAGTCTTGTATTTAAAAAAAAATATCGTGAACAGGAAGTTGCCGCGAGAGACGTGGAAAAGAGCTTTCTGCGCCGCCGACTTCAAAGATTTCGTTTCATCGTTCCTTACTACTTACAAAAATGTAAAGGGCGAGGCAAAGGAACTGAGGGAGGCCGGAGGAGACGATGTTTTAATAAAGTCTATTTGCCGAGGAGATATAAAAGCTTCTGCGCGTCTGAATAGAAGAAAGTTTTTCCTTCCGCCTTTTGTACTTTAATGCCAGCGCCGTGGTGAATGCATTTGCCAACGGCGGACAGAGAAAGAAAGTGGAAGAAAAGGTTGAAAGGCCTTCTTCCTTTATCTCTCCCTACTAAAAATGTCGAATTTTCGGTAATCTGTGTCCTTGCCAGAAGATCCCTTCCTCCTTTCTCTCTCATCGTAACAGCAACTGCTGGGAGAAGAAGGATTTCTTCTCGAAAGGAACGGATAAAGGCTGCCAGTCACTCACTGCCCCCTCTAAGAAAGCAATCAGAAACCGTTGGTCTGTCTGTCCCTCTCTCAACTTAGCGTATTGGCGTTTGTGTACGTGTACGCGCAGCTCGTGTGGACGAGGGCGGCTTTCTTGGCTGAGCCGCCGAGGCTGGACGAGTGGCCTCCGTCACGAGCGCGTCAGCCACAAGCACGAACTTGGCGTCGGGGTGGGAAGAGACATCAGTCCTACTTTACCGTGCCGTTGCTCTTCACATAAGCAGCTTTGACGCTCATTATTCCACGTCGAACGCACGGGGTGGGAAAATGCCCGTGGTTTTACGATCTCAGCAGTCACATGGTTAGAGACACTTTGTCATTCGCTTCGCTCAAGGAAAGATGGAGAGAAGCATTTATTTGTTCAGCTGGAAATTCCTCCGTAGAGGCCTAACGCAGCCGTTCGTCCATACGTTCGTTCGCTCGTTGGTTCGTTCGTTCGCTCGCTCGCTCGCTCGTTCACTCGTTCACTCGTTCGCTCGCTTGTCTGCAGACCATTTTCCAGACATTGCGGACAGGAGAGCGCAATTTTCTTCGGAGATTGCGTGATGCGGTAGGTGATTTTTGTCTCTCCTGACGCAAGGCAAAAAAAAAAACCAACTGATATCGTCCTCAGCTGTGCAGTCCTCCATGACTGCGAGGACGAGGGCCCTCTAATCAATATCGGAGCAGCTCCTCATAGCTTAGAGATCCAGTGACACGATAAATAAGGGTCTCACAGTTTAAAAAATAGTTCAGCTAGAGCCCGGTGAGAAAAAGCCAAAAGAAAGGCATGCACCAAAAAGAAGTGCACGACCCGGGTTTCTTTTCTTTTTTTTTTTTCAAGAAGGTATCAATTACACAGAGTCTTTGTTCTTTTGCCTAAGTTACACTGTAATTAATGCCAACACCAAGCGACTTGTGTGCCACATGACAGCCTCTATTGATTTTGCACAGTGTTTGTCATCTGGGTGATAGTAAACTCTACGAAAACGCGGTGGACTCTTCTTCTGTCAGGTCGAGATTTTGACGTACCCATGAAGAAAATGACCAAAGACATCCTTAAGTACACGGATTTAGTTTTGGATTGGATCGCTCTTCTCATCACTGTTTTATCACACTTCGTTCTCATCCCTGGTATTCCCACCATGTTGGTGACGTGAAAGCTCTTCTTTCATCAGGGATGACAGGTTCTATCCAGGGGATTTCCACTTCTTTTGGATTTTCTTTTTTTCTCACTTAAGTGCCAGTCAACTAGGAAAAATCTTTCTTCGACCGACGCACGCACGGAACATTACAGTTCCTTGGCGGGGCCTCCATTGAAGAAACTTTGCTCCCTCTGATGTCAAGGGAAGTGGAAGACGCAAAAGAGGCCATTTGTCAGTGCAAGAAGCAAGAGCCCGAGGAGATATTTCCTGATGAGATGCTCTCCTCTGCTGCCCTTGCACTGGCGTCGTAATGTGGCTACCTACGTACACTCTAGGAAGCACGTACAGTGTAAAGCTATGCTGCAGAACGGCCATACAACTGTTTGACAGGACATTATCAGACCAAATTGACGGGGAGGATGCAATGGTCAAGATCCAGGCCAGCGAGTACCCCACCGAGCAGGGACGTGTGACATGCCACAAGTCGGTGGAGAACTTCGTACACCGGCAGAGTTTCCGAGTGACTTATTACATGAGCAAGGATTATTACGCCCTGAAAATACACATGCTTGAAAAACCACTAATCGTATGTAATACGCACTAATTCGATAATGTTGAGAGGGTAAACGTGGTTTCAGAAGGAGCCCGGGGAGGAGTGTACCGTGTGCACAGGGTGCATGTGCATGCCGATTAACTTCACAACGCATGTCGTGCTCGCCTTTGTTGCCCTCTAGCAGCGACAAGACACTTACAACTTTAGCAAGAACGGTCCGTGGAGTAGGGAGAGACTTTATGCTTACCTTGAGCAAAGTTTGACTCGTTGTGTTGTGTCGGCTGCCTTTGGGAAAGGGGGAGCTTAGAACTGCTCAATGTAGGAGCCGCGGGCGCCCACTAAGGGCCGCAGCCTTTGCCGTGCTGCAAATGCATGTTTTTGAACGCATGATAGTTCTAAAGCATTGTCCCATGAGTCCCCTAAGCCTCCCAGTCACCATCCCTCAAAAGAGGTTTAAAAAATGGGGTAAAAAATGAAATCTCACCAAAAATTTCTACCTGCTCAGCACATACCGAAGTCCCCAAACGACTAAGACGTTTTTCTTCTGTTGGCATACTGGTCGAGGAGGAAGTTTTTCTCATCCGAGAAGACAAGGACCTTTCCAGGGTTGTTTTTCAGCCGATTAGGGATCTTCTTTGACCCCTCGAGCCTTTTTTTTGGCTGCTCGGATGTCAGCATTTGGCACTTTACTGCAGCTCTGGACCTCATACCGAGGTCGGACCTCACCTTCTACCTAACACTACGGTCTTGCTGACATTGTTCTCACTAGCAACCTTCCAGATGCTTGTGCAGAGGTTGGACTCAGCTTGATCTTTCACAGCACCAGTCAGAGCTGGAGTTTGGACTGTTCCTTTCTGCCCCCTGGTCTAAGTTCATTCGGCAAAGCCTCCAGTGTCACCATAGAGTTTGTTGATGGTGTACATGTGCGGGACAAGTAATCCCTGACTTCCATGCAATGTCAACAGGCCCTTGGCCAGCCAGAAGTGCGTGAAGGTTTTTTTCGCGGTTCATTCACTTTTAAACGAGTCATCACATTTTTATGAGAAAGGTTGCAAAATTTCCCTGATGAATGAAATTTTGATCAGATGTCATCGAGTGGCTCAAAAAGTGAAATTAAGACATGTCAAAGACGTTTGGGGACGCTCGGCACCTACCTTGGCGGTAAAAAAAATGACATTGGTCTTAGTTGCCTCAATGGCGCACAGCTCCAAAGTCAGGTCTTGTCACCAGGAGGGCAAGTAAGTAAAGTAATATTTGAACATAATTAATGATCGATACACCTCAAAACCACCTCCACGAACGCACGCATAGCGGAGTTATAGCAGTTTTAAAATGGAAACTAATTAGTACGCATCGTGAATAAAAGTTAGATCGTTCCGCACATAAGAAGGCACTGGGTATGGTGGTAGTGTCCCTATTTCACATTCATAACGACATGGGCAGTCACACGCCTGCTGCAATGGTGGTTTTTCAAAAAAAGCTCACATATTTTTTAAAAATTTAATATACCTTCAATTGTCCAGCTTCGAAAGCACATGTTCCGAGTTTTACATTATTTTTATCACCACTATAAAAGTAGCGTAAAGTCAAGGTTATCGTGAAATTGCGACAACATTCTCATGTTGGCAGCATTGTACAGTCAAGTGTTCATGTGGCTTATGTACGTGTCTCGCATTGATTTGCTGCACTATCTCAGCTTATTCGGGTCACTCTGCTCCTGGAGTCAAGTTTCCCCGAGGCCATGTTGTAAATGCACTATTCAGAGTCTACCCCAATTGCAATTATTAGCTATTAGGGGGATGTTCCTCGACTACCAACAGCACTTAATAATGACACTCAACTATGGTATGAGACATAAATCAAGCGAAAAACACACGCACTGGGTGTGAAGACGAAATGTCTCATCGACATTTGGCAACTCTCGCGACCACCCCGCTGATAGGAATCTCTTTCTCTGTCAATATTGGAGCAGGCCACTTCCTGCCAAGTAGGAGAGACGTCACCTCACTGAGATCACGGATGGTACCACAGCACCCACGGTCTTTGTGTGAGCATTATATTCTTATGCACATTCCGGCAGGAAGGCCAGATCAGAGCATGGATGCGAAAACAAAGCTCAACGACGAATGAATTCGGTAGCAGGACGCAAATCCTCTTAAATTATGTCTCATTCATATTGGTGGGAGTCCAACAAAGGTCCTCCTGGGAGGATAGGATAAGTGGGGACCAAACCCCAAAAAGGCCAGCGGAGCCTTTAACCTAAGAGAATCATAGCGAGAGAGGCAGACTGACATGGGTCCACACAAAAAGGTGCTCCAAGCCGGACAAGGTGTGGGATCTTATAAAAAAGTAGGCTAAAATTAAATTTGTGAAAAAAGTGCATTAGTACTTTTTTGACCAGAAGGATCACATTTTGAAATAAAATTTTCATACGGTGACAACAGGATTGACCCATGTCCTTCAGAAAGGTCCCCTGCTCCAACACCTTGTCAGCCTTGTAGCCCCTTTTTGTGTGGACCAAAGTCAGTCTGATTGGGAGGCTTTCTACATCAGTCGCAACTGTTGATGAGTGTGCATTTTGAAATAAAAATTTCGCCCCAACGGGCCCACCCTAGCTGGTGTTTAGCTGCGATTCATGTAACCGTTACTAACTCCTTCACCCCCTTTGTCCATGAGTTTCTGATCTGGAGCACCTCCGGGGTACATTAATTCGGGAAGTAGAAAAAATGAACATCTTCAGAATCTCAATAGACATTTGTGGTGGTAAAATTCCCCTTCCATTGCTTGTATTTGTAGTTAGAATACACGCAGAGATAAGTCGATAGAATGAATGATTCAATATACGCAGCCTCTAAGCCTCCTTTCCTTGCTACACTTTCGTTTACACCTTTCACGAAAGCATTTTGGCTCCTGTGTGTAGCTTCAGAGGATTTGTATATCCGAAGTTGTGAAGCGAAAGTGACCGTTCTCTCCAGTCCGCCGAGATTTTTATGTCCAATGTCTGGACTGTGTGTATGTCTTTTATGTACACCTGGACACTTTTTCCTTTCTGCGGAACACCTCTTTCACCAGCTCACCAGTGTTTAAAAGAGTGGCTCTTTCCATCCTGCAAAATTTCGCCCAAATTTGAGCCAACTCACAAGTTCTGTTCTGAAAACAAGGTAGCTGCGGAGAAAAAAGTCCCCACCAGGGTGAAAACAAAGTAGCATGGAGAATAGTGATTCGGTTGTTATGCGCTGTGCGCAAATTGAACTGTCGTTGAGTACACGTTTTTGCACCGAGTACTGTCTGAAAATCAAAGTAAAAAGTCCTTATTGCTGAGGCCAAGGTGAAATAACAGCGTCATTACATCACGTGCTGCACCGCACACACAATGTACTGTATGCGGTGCGCACAATATTGTATGTACTTTCTGTGGGAGGAACAGCACCTCAAAAGTCCCCAAAACCGGTGAACGAGAGAAGGGGGGGAGGGAGAGCACTCAAAAAGAGCTCAATGAGCCACCTGCACACAGATGACCCAGTCATTTTTCGTCAAATAAAGTGCTGCTTTCCCTCGGACCGAGCTATTGCAGAAGGATTACCAAATGTACACATACAGAACTGAGGACACCTAATACATTCTACAGGGTATTGTCCTGCACTGTACATGGTTCGTCTGCAAAAATAAGTCACTTGACAACAGCACTATGACCAAGAGGAAGGAGGAGGGGGACGCCAACACTGCCGTCAGTTGGCCTGCTGGAAGCTTCTCGAGGCAGAGGTCGATGCCACAGGTGGCCAGGTAGACGGAAAAATTTCTCAGCAGTTGTTAACGTAACATTGTCCTTCGTGCAGTCATTTTGGTGCTGGAAGCAGTTTTCCATTTAAGCTTATGAACCTTGTACTGCTCTACAAAGCTCTGACGAAAGAACGTGAAAGCAACGAAAGAAGGTGATCGGCTTAAGCAAATGTTTTGGTTCCTTTAAGGGTGATTCACATTGTCATCATAAGTGCAGCTCAGCGATGTTATGTCAGAGTTGGGCAATATTACTAGATCGTCACTAGAATGTTATGTGTCCTACGCTACAAGTGGCACCTAGTTCGTCGGTCACTTGGGCGCATGGCAAATGTGGCCAACAACAGGTACAGCATATATGCATGCATCCTAAGCGAGTATGTGAGTACACGCACAAGTACACGTAGCTCAACAGTGGCAACAGAGAACTGTGGATCTACGAAAGGAAAAGGCCAGGGCGCTTTCATCCGGCGAAGGCGCACTTCTAATTCACCATCCTTCTTGTGTTTCCTCTTTTTGAAGGCTACCTGCTGCCTTTCCAAGTCAACATATGGCCCTAACCTTTTTCTGGGCCGCATGACTTGCTGCTTGGGTGCTCACAAAACGATTGGGCCGCCAACACTTGACTGCTCACATCTCGGAGGAGGTTAGAAACAGCTGTTCCTAACCTTGCGCACAAAAGAGAAAACACGCAGGGGCGAGCATCGCATCAGCCAAGTGCGAATGACATTCGAATGTGCGCAGTGAGTCTCCAAATCATAAGTGCATGTGTGAACCCCTCCAAACAGACACACACACACACACGATGTCGCATTTGCTACTTTCGAGGTGCATGATCAAGCGTACGCAGCTCCTGTGATACGAATGGTTCTTTCTCCTCACCTTCCATGACGTAGCAAATGGGTCCCATGGGAATCCAAATTTTCTTTACAGACCTAACGGGTTGTGGCGAGAGAAGGCATGCTACATGTACAGTGCTGCACATTTTAGTAAGTCGTTCTTTCAATGTGTAGCTCGGCTAGCTGGCACCCAACATTTGCCCTAACGATAACGACATCTGAATCCGGCTTGTTGCTGCTCAGCGCTCTAAAGGAAGACCTTCCAATATGCCCGTACGAGCATTGTGGTACACATAATAAACTCCGTGTTTGTGTTTGAAACTCCTCCAAGATCGCTCAGCCAATGGGAGACAAAGTTTTGCGCGACCACCGCTTTCGGGGCTATACTGTGAGGAGACAGGCAGACAAAAAGAGAGAGAGAGAGAAAGAAAGAAAGAGGGCGCTGCCGTATTTTATGATCTAAGCACAAGCTTAAGCATATGTGAGCGCACGGGTCAGCTCTGTGCGACACATGCCAGGATAAATAAAGACCGACTGGATACAAAGATGAGTCGATTCGAAATTCCCTCCTCATTGGTCTTGTTTGCTCAGCACAAGCGGTTCCTCCCGCAAAAACCTGCAGTACTGCACACTTCTGGCCAAGACTGGGCTGTATGTACAGTGCGCGCTCAAGTATAACTATATCGTCCTCTCAGTCTTCATTGTAACCACGGCTCTGTGGCTCTTGATACATAAGAGTCGAAGCTTGATAACTTTTCTTTCCGTCCGTCTCGGTCAAACGCTGGAAGTTCCCTTTCTTCACTGTTAATGCAATCAGAGGTAGAAAGCAGCCTTGCAATTTCTCAGTCTGAGGCTAAAATACAGTAGTGGAGAGAGGAAGACAAGGAGCAGAAGCTATACCAAGTTTTTTTTTCCGTGCTGTTTTCTCAGCAAACGCAGGCTATGTAGCCTAGGGGAGGAGACAAAACTTTGCCAATAAATACCGTATGTGCCATATGATACGAGATACAGAAGCAAACGTGGGTCTTCTTCCCAAACACTGTCCACAGACGCAAATCCACCCCAGGCACTGGGACTTCTTTATGTACCATAGGGAATAGGTGAGCAGCAATGATTGGATATTGCTCCCCCTGCAGGTGTCTGAGCATGAGTGTGTCAAGAAACTTTTAGTGTTTCAAGCCCCAAACTCTTGTTAACCCTGCTCCCCTCGATGTCCCTAGTCAGCCAAGGCCCCCACACCAAGTAAAGTCGCGTTAATTTCGCCGAGGAGGAAGACGTTTTATCCTGAACGCCAATCGGGTGACTTCGCCAGCAAAAGAAGGGTTCAACTGCTGTAGATTCTCAAAAGATTCCTTCCCTTGTTCGGAACAGTGGGGACCAGTTTCTGCTCAGACCAAATATTGGGCCTTAAATTGATCGTGCCTTTCTTGCCTGCTCTCATATACAGCATGTACACAACGCACACAGAACAGTGCGTACATACCGTACGTGCTATATAAAGTCCAATGGAGTGGAGCAGACTAGAAATAACAGCGGCAATTCGAATGACGCTGCACGCATTGAAGCGCATGAAGTTCGACGTATGCCCTGCTACGCACAGAGAGAAAGAGAGCCCTTCCATGCCATGCTTTCTCTCTGTGACATTGAAGCAAAGGAGACTCACACAATGATGGAACTGAATATTCTTTGTCCCATCACATCCCGCATTTCAGCTCAGTCCAAAGACATTCATTAGAAACCATGCATGGCAGTGCAAATCATGCAGTGGACAGCTGATAACACAGAAGTGTTTGCTTCAGCTCAGTATTCCTACGGGGTGTGAGCTGTGTTCCCATGTAAAAGTAATGTCTGACGCCCACGTTCGTCACCCTGTACATGTGTGCATACTAGGGGCGCGCTCTATCTATGGGACGCGGAGACGAAGACTTTGTACTGTCCGACAAGTGTCCTTGAGACTCACCAATTCCCTTCACTTGGATGCATTCTTCTTAGGAGAAGGGGAGAGGACAGTCAAATTTTTGTCGGACAAACATCGAAAGTCTTGCTGAAGGAAAAAAAACCCATGGGAACGTCAATAAAATCCAGATATAACGCGAGAACCAAATGAAGATTGGACTGCTCTTCTACTTCTGTTAGGCTGAGGGAGATAAAAAATTATAGTTCGATAAAGTTCGAATCTGAAGGAAAAATTCGAGCTTTTTTTTTTAAGCCAAGCTTCCAGACTTTTATGGCTTTATGAGCCAGTGAGTCTTCCGGATGAGATCAGTTTTCTTCAGCGGTTTTTCGAAGGAAACAGTTCGACAATTCTGAATTGAGAATTGATCAGTCGAGAAACTGAAAATATCGAATACATACCTACGTATAACGTTGCTCAGCTGCTAAAGGCGCGAGGGCCTGAGTTCCGGTGCGATTTCCCGATAAAGTGGGCCCAGCGATATTGGCGCTAACTTTCAAATTATCGATTCTGTAGCCTTGTTTTGGCACAACTTGGACCTTCCCAGAAGTGCTCCTGCAGTGGCCACGATGTACGTACGCCGTCAGCACGTTTGCTCACTCGAGTCATGTACTACGGAGTGTGCAGAGAAGAACTGTGGCACTGCCACGCAAACACCCCACGTATCCTCGGGTTCGTTAACGTTTCGGCTCGTGATTAAACTGTACAGCGCTGTCCCATATGTCAGCAAGTCACTGTACGTAAAGTACAGAGAAGTGGACTGTTTGTCAAATCTTGTGTTGTGTGCGTTTCTTACAGGAAAAAAAAGCAGGGCTTAAAAAACATCATCAATCTCTCTGGCTCTCGGATCTTTAGTTGGCGTGACAAGCAAGCACTCGGCTGGGCGCACTACGCACTCGCAACTACGCCTTGCTGCTCCTGATAGTACTTAACGGTATTTGTTGTTTTCAGCCCTGATATGACAGAAGTACGACCACTGTCTTATTTACTGACAGAGCTGATAGCACACCAATTATCCTATTTACTAACTTCTCCTTCATGAACCGAATGAGCCGTGGCCTTGTAACGAGGAGAAAAAAAAACAAGAGATGTCGAGGCTTTTTTCTGTGCAGTGTGTGCATCTCGTGTGAGTCAAGAAATGCTGCTCGCACTCGAGATGCCACAGGAGAAGCTGTGTCAGGTCTTGTGATTCTCTTACACCAGTTGTGTCGACGGAAGTTCTTTTTTTTTGACACGTACGTGAGAGTGAAAGACGAAAATGCTAAATTCAGCCCAAACAAACGTGTCCATTGATTGGGTCTTGAACGTGCCAATTTTTGTTTAATGTGCTTTCTCCTCTGTCCTTCTGTTTCGTGCCTTTCCAAAATAAAAAAAAACTCAGCTGCGACGTCCTTGGCCAGTCAACCTCCTTGACGTTGCAAGGCTATTTTTACTTCGCAGCCGACAAAAATGACGCAGTTTAAGTGTGTTTACTACATACTTGAATGTTTTTCGTAACACATACCTGTCGTGCACGCGCCAGGTGTTCACGCTCCAGCTGAGGGAGGGAGAAGAAGTTATCCTATAATCTCACTTAATAAGTAGGCGTCCAATGGTTATGTTTCCTATGTTTCCGACGGTCAAGGGAGGAATTAAATCGTCTTTAGCACAATGTTGAACGCTACACCTTGAAAGGAGACTGGGGCGTGTCTTTCTCTTTCTTCCACCCTCTTTCATACGTGGCGTCAAAGTCGTGAATGCCTCGTACGTCAATGGGTGGTGGGTGGAGGGGGTAGCGAAGAGACCGGCTGTTACGTGCCGAAGGCCGCAACACCGGATTTCAGGGACGTATGCTACAGGGTGCCGCAACAATGGGTGGCTTCATTTCGACGCTCTGACTGACTGTGCACACAAATCAGCGGGGTCAGGAAGTGCTGGCTTAAGACTTATGTTGCATGAACATTTTCTTCGAGAAAGCAAATTTGCTCATCGTGTAGTCAATACTTTTTAAATGACTTCCTGGAGGCTGATCCGGGAGGCCTTGACACACAGCCTTCGCACTGCCGGGAAGTGACATGGGTTTAGCTTCGGAGAGAGAGCAAGTGACAGAAAAATAGAGATTAGCATGAACTTTTTTTCTAGAAAGTCACTTAAAGAAGTGCTGTTCTGCAGTGAGTGATTTTGAAATGACAACTGTTTCATTTCTGTCGGTGCACAACCTCTTATTGAAGAGGTCCATAAGTACTATCAGAGCCATTATGTTGATCAGTCCAATAGGCCTTGTTCAAAGCACCTAATTCATTCTTTGTCTGAAGTGTAAACCCGACGTCTTCAGCGGCCACTTGTTGTTCGTGCTTCACTGCTTGTCACGAGCAGAAGTTACTTTCGGGCAAAAATGCAAATTTTCTTCTTCCGCGAAGTCAATATCCCCTGATATGATGCTCAAAGCTGACACGCCCTTTTCTAAGGAAAGCTGCCTCTTGCGCACCACCCTGTAGTCCAACCCACACGGACACACACAAGGCTTTTCGTCCCTTGGGCATAATTACTACATTGGAGCTCTCGCCAATTGCGTACAAGCCAACTAGAAAGCTCGACAGAAGCCATTCCCTTCGTCATTTTTCAACCGGGATGTTCGTATCGCTTTTACCAGGAGTAAACATTAATGTAATGTGCATGCCCGAGTGCCTCCGACCGTCGCTGTATGCATTTCCGCACTCCTGTACATTCCTCCTCAAGGTCATCTCCGTCCCTCACAAGTCTTTGGCAAATCTTCCAGCCTATTTCCCGCTACAGCAATGACGACTTTCCTCCTCTTCCAAGTGAAAGAAGCAATGACATCATGAATAGGGGAAGCCCCTTTGGGAGGAAAAATGAGGGTATTTCCAATTTTAACGTTCTTTTTCCGTTTAAGATACCCTTGCAAATCATCGCCTCACGCACAAGTTCTTTCTTTTGTGCTGAGTATAAAAATCTTTTCATCGACAGCAGCCAGCGGACCCCGCGGAGCCATGGGAGAGTCGGCAGCTACAGCCAGGAGGCCTGCGACGCCTGCGACGCCTGCGACGTCTGCGACGCCTGCCACGCCTGCGACGCCTGCCACGCGTGCGACGCCTGCCACGCCTGCCACGCCTGCCACGCCTGCCACGCCTGCCACGTCTACGTAGAACGTGTACGTACATACATACTGACACGCGAAAGAGAGCGGACCCGTTTGCAACTTACCCACATCGCAACCCCTGCATGATAAAATGGTCTCCTTTTGACTTTGTTTACGAAAGCTGGCGGCTTTTTTCGTCGCCGTTGTTGAGCAGGATAAAATGTATAAAAAATCACGAACTCAAATGGGCCGTTTATGCATAGATGCTGCGCGTATGCTCAAGCTTGCACTGTAGCACACCAGACCATAGTAGCGACTGCTGCCAAAAATATGTGGTCTATATTTTTTTTTTGCTACAATATTCGTCCGGGTGAGGTTTGTAGAAATAGAAGCAGCAGCTGTGGCATTATGACTTCCATATCATATCTTCCACCAACTTTCTACTTTCTCCTTGCTTGCCAAGGCCAATGAAGCCGAAAGAACAAATGTACGGTACGTACAACGCACCCTACGTGGGTGTACTTATATGACCGGGGACGGATGTTGCTCCTAATGCCATTTCTTCAAGGAATGTCAGACAGACGGAACGGATGAATTTGGCTGCAGCTACCCCGAACCCGTGGACGTTCGGCGCACTTTGCGCGCTGTTGTTTGGCCGACAAAAACCACACACGACCTCCTTTTTTGTCGACTCCATCAGGATGCAAACCGCATTGCTCCGCGTGACTCGATTACCCGGGGAAGAAGAGGACGAAGAAGAACAAGAGCAAGAAGGACGAGGAGATCAAGGACAAGAGCAAGAAGAACTAGAAGATGGGGGACAAGAGAAGAAAGAACGAAGATCAATTGCCAGAGCAAGAAGAAGAAGGACAAGAGCCGGAAGAACAAGGAGATGAAGGACGAGAACCAGAGCAAGAAGAACAAGAAGATCAAGGACAAGAACAAGAGCAAGAAGAACGAGAAGATCAAGGACAAGAGTAAGAAGGAGATGACGACGAGGACGACGACGAGTAATAATAAGAAGGTCTAACGTCACCTTGTAAAGTCTTTGAGAAAGTGACGATGACATCCCTGGTGGGAGAGGGACATAAATTTCTCCTCTATTGCAGTGATATTTCATAGGAAGGACAAGTCCAATGGGACGACGACTTTGTGAAAAGTCGCACGCAAGCACACGCCCGCGCGCACACATACCTCTGCTTCTTTGCTCTATGACTAGGATATTTTTAGTTGAAAGTGTGCTCACTTTATTTTGTCCTATCCTTTTTGCATAATGCTGCTTATGTACGTTTGTAGACACCTTCGCAGAGATAAAAGGACTCTTCTTTGTCCTGCTCCATCCTCACACTTTTTCATAGAAAATGTGCGAAATAGACCAGGCCATATCCTAAGTGGTCATGCAAGTGGTTATCCCCGTAAATCACTTGGGTAAGAGAGGCTTCATGTAACTTTCCCTCTTTTTTCCCCCACGCCAAATTGCCCAGTGGTTTTATCGCTCAGCTTCATCGCCACTCCAGCCAAGAGTTTATACTGGTACTTAATGGTAACTATGGGCCATGTGTGGCTGCTGCCATTGGATTGAAGAAGCTATTAAAACGTCATCCAAGCAAATTGCTTTCCGCAGTTTGCGACCACCAACATATTTATGCGGACTTGCGCACGTACGTGATTTAGATTCTTCATTACGACAGCGCCGCAGCCCTCGTTTATGAGCGCGGAAAAGTTCGATACTAAAAAGTTGCGCATCTCGCCTGCCACCACCCACGAGTGCGACGTCCTTACATAATTTACGAAACATTTATTTTGTCCAAAAAGGCTCCGTGGCCGTGAAAGGATCCCTTAGATATCCAGACCAAGGTGCTGGTGTTGTGGGATGGGATGTTAGGAATGAAAGGGAGATTCTCCTCCTCTCGATAAATCGCTACTTCTCTTTAGATAGGGAAGGTGCTGAAACGAAAAGAAAGGGCCCACCCACCATCTCTCATGATTTATGGCGTACTCTCTCACACAAATGCAGCACACGGTGCGCACACATGTATATGTCTGCAACTTATATATAATTACACAGTATGGTCCTAAAGTTCTGAAACCCATAAACCTGTGAACAACGCCAGCCAGAGCCACTCAGGGGACAGGAGAGCCTTGTCCAGCCACGTAAAGCTGGCTGACAACAAACACTGCCCAAGTTGTAGAGTCACTTTTTGGGCAAAATTTGGTTTAAGCAATCAACAGTTACCAAGGGCTTCTGGGCTGGGCCCTTTCTGGAGGGAAATCGCAAAACTTCTCTGCCGCAGGGATCTCAACTGTGCATCTAAAGGTGAGTCAACACCAGGTCTCGTACTCAGTCCATTTCTCCTGGCAATGGCCAGATGGAACATCGTAGTCGATTATGTACTCCAAAGAGAACCAACAAAAATGGGGTCGATTGGACGGCCATGGAGTGCCACGAGTGTTTGCAATCGCAACACTTGGCACTTGCATCCATCACCTCCCCCAAGTGTAGCTGCCTGAAGAGCAACCCCGTGATTTCTCCATAACTTCGTGAAAAGCACGAGAACTGATTTCACAGCAATGAGAATGAAAAAAGTGTCTGAAAACAGCCGTTCCAAAAGCTACCTGGTTTTCATCTGATCTTTTGGAACTCAAGAGACCGGGGAGGGTCACCTCGACTCTCCTCGGGTCACTCCGGCATACCAAAAATAGAGATTTTCCCATTTTCAATATAGCACAATATCTATACCGTAACATCTGGAAAACAAACCACAGGAGAAACTGCACTCAATTATGTAGAGTATATGTAAGAGTATATGTATATGTGTAGAGTAATATTATGTAATAAGTAATATAGACAGAGTGGATAAGAGAAAGTGACGGGTCACTAAAAATTTGATCATTCACTTATATTTCATGGAACCTGACTTCTGCCAAAAGCTTTTGATAGTTCTAACCTTTAGCTCCCTTTTCCACTTGAAAACATCAAAATCGGCCACAAGACAAGGCAGTGGGAACTGAAAAGAATCTGGGTATCAGCTTTTCTCCATACTCGACTGCCTTTCCTCCAGGCATTTGTTCTGTTTTCTCCCACCAGAAATAGTCTCAAAGATAATCTCAGCCTTTTCAGAAATTCACCATTAGTCTGGTTAAAAATGCATGCGCCTCGTACATTTCAGTGCCAATTTGAACTTCATCGTGGATAGGACCAGTGAGAAGGCGGCCAGCTGACCTGGGGCTGCTGTGCTGAGCATGTGCATTTGACACATGCATAGCATTCATGATCTTTTTTTTTTCAATTGAAATTATCAATTCAAGCAATAAGTACAAAAGGTTGAGTGGCCTTATAGTGAATGACTTATTGCCAATTGGTTTTTTTTACTATATACCCGCCACTTTTTCTTCCCCACCCTGTATGCATGGCGGAGGTTCCCTGCTTTGCCACCCACGCTCTCGTGGTCAACCACGCTCTTCGCGCCTCAATCCATTTTGTTCAGTTTCTTTTTCCTTTGAAACAGGGTGATGAGGAAGCACCTCACCCCACCACTCCGCCCCAAAGTTGCCAAGTGGCATTATTTTCCAAAAGTTTTTTCTACTAAAGTTGCGAGTATGACGTATTTCCTGGTCAGCCCTTGGCAACACTGCTTCTCCCTCTTCCCTTCCTTCTTCCTGTCTTTTTCCTTCTTCCTCTCGCCTTCCCTCTTCCTCTTTACTCCTATCCTCCCCAGTGTTGCCAAGCAGCATTATTTTGCGAAAGTTTTTCTAGAAAAGTTGCGAGTACGACATATTTTCTGATCAGAACCTGGCAATGCCGCATCTTCCTCTCTTCGCTGTGTTCGCAGTAAATGTGCGTGTATTAAATGAAAGTTTCCACCTCGGTTTCGGCCTCAAAATGGCCTCGAGGTCCACCTTGAACGGTCCCTCGTTCATGGCTCCATTCCATGGATTGAGTGCATATGGGTTTTGTTACCAAAAGTCAATTGGTAAGGATGTAGCACCAGTACATAAATAAATTACAGCCACCAAGGTCCCAGGGCCAGAAATAAAACTGTACTTTTTTTCAATTTCATTGGACTGCAGAGCTTTAAGTTGGCGATGAGACAAAATATACACTTTAAAGTAGTTGACCTGACATCCTGATGTGCTATGGTTACAACACTTTAAGTGGTGAGGGGCAAAACGATCCCTGCTCCTTTTTTTCCATTTTCATTTGAATATGAAGACTTCAAAAAACATCTAGTAAGAAGTTTTACATGATCAAGTGGACTTGTAGATATCCCAATTTTTGACCTAGCCTAAAAGATTCAAGGACAGATCGATGTTTAGTGCAAGAGAGGTGTAGGAAAGTTCCAAATTCCCTGGATATCTGCTTATCCGCACGCTCTTCCGCCCAGACAATTGTCGGGGACCACGACGGGCCAGAAAGAAGAGACGCACATAGTTCTCCACCTGTCTCTGCTTCCCTCAAGACAGGAGACAGAGTGTTCGTGCTACTTTCCACACCAGATTTTGCTGCTTAAGTACCCGGAAAGTAGTATTTGCAGCAATTTGCTGTGATTTGCCCAGAAAACAGGACATCCCCAAGGTGTCGTCGCCAGGCCAATCGAGAAGTTACTTTGTTCTAGGCCTCTTTTCGGTGTCCCAAGGTCGACTTTATCTTTGCTGGCCTCATGGAGCCCTGAATAATTGAGAACCTTCGACAGATTTCATTCCAAAAGCAATGGCAGCTGAGGAGATGCGGCAAACGCACAGCTTTCAGTCATTCAACAGGTGCACCGGAGAGAACACAACAGCTCGGCAGTGCTGACTGCGATCTTTTGGGTCTTCCCAGTCGCAGGTCTTCTGGCCACGGTGGATCTTCAGTGATGATTAACGTGGGGTTGGCAGCATTAAGGTTCTGCTGTGAAGCTGTTTAGGATGACTAAGACTACCCTGTGTAACTGTGATGGAACGGCCGATTCACTAACACCTAGCCGGAGACCTGAGTGAAGCTATCTGAATCACACCCAGCACAATGTACAAATGTCCATGATAGAGCAACTTTTTTACCATTTAAATACTCAGTAGAAAGTTACCAAAATGATGCAAATATTATTTAAAAGGCTTTCTTTTCCAAAACGATGGGTGGCAATAATTCTTAACCGGTGAGTTCTAAACTTGTACATTTAATTTGCCAAGGAAATGTGGCAAAACTAAGGATGCAATGGATGTACTCATTCGTGGAAGGGTACTTGCCTCAAGGTCATAATGCCAGAAAAATGAAAGCGGTGAGTGACGTCAGTAATTTCTGGCTTCGGTGCAGCTGCTGTCGTCGCCATCTCGCACCAATACACAACTGATACTGACAGTAACCAAACTATGTAACAAAAGCAAAAGTTTTTGGCCGGGCTGCTGAAGCAAGAGTGGTGCGATGCTGGGCAGAACGAGGAAGTGAAAGAAGCCAAAGCTTGCAGTCAGAGCAACCAATGTGCGTACGCAAGAAAACTAGGTCAAACCCGAGTAAGGTCATCCTGACCCCTCCCTATTCGTAAAAGCCACGCTCGCTCTCTACTTGCTCGTACTCTCATAATGGAATAGCAACTTCACATCCCTCAAGTGAATTAAGAAGAAGAAGACGGAAAGGACAGTGGTGGAGTCCTGTATCGTTGTGAAGGCCAAGAGTGACTGTGTGAGTAGCGACGATGTGACAGAAGGAGGTGTCAGTCATTGAGTGGGGAGTAATGCACGGCTGTTTATTTGGCACAAATATATGTGAAGTGGATTGCTCAAGGGGATCGTACAAAGCCCCCATCCACTGTTGACTCGAGCGGGGTAAATTGGTCTCTGCCAACCGCTAAATATGTTCTCTGGCAATTCTTTTCATGGGCGACTGCATAAAAGTAGATGTTTCACTATAAGTTGCACACAAAGACTTGAGTTGATGAGCAGCACCACTACTGACGACACCAGTGGGGTGTTGCAGCCTATGCCCTTGCGTGATCCATATGAATGTATATACAACAAGCCTCTAGCTGGACAGGGTGAAGTTGCACATGCTTGATCTTCAAGCTAGTGGAAGAGAGAGCAGAGGCAATTTATGAGGTCAGTTTTGCTCCGAGGAGAACTCACCCCTCGCTCTTCCGGCACAGCAAACAGACAGAGAAAGAGAACAATGATATTATCTAGAGAACAGAGGCTTTGTTACCATGGACAGAATGCTCAGATAGCAGCCAAGTTCTGCCCTCACACACGCACCGCTGTCCGCCTTTGTGTCCTTTTAAGAATACATATACAGTAGCACATACGACGCCACGAATTGGCATTGGGTCACCAGGGACTGGTTCCACTGAGTGCAAGGCGAATTTAGCTGGGAGGAAATCTCCGCAGGGCATTGTTGTTTTTGACTCGTGCTAGATTGGGGTGCTCAAAAGATATGGCAGAGAAGTGGAGAGATGTGGAACGTGTTTTCCCTCTTTCTGGGCCTCATTTCAAATGGAGTTGCAAGATTCCCTTTTAATCTTCACCACGGGTACACTAGAGCCAACTTTGGGAAAGAGGAGAAGGGGGGGAGGACATTTGGCGGAAAAACTAATAAGCTCCAACCACTGGTTGGGATGGAAGAAAAGTTGTTGACTTTAATTTTTGTTCGAGCAACCAAAACTCCAGTGCATGCTTATGAAGGGGGAAAAGGAGCAGAAGAAAAGACTTCATACCACGATTGCACGCTCTGCTCTGCTCTGGAGAAGGAACTGAGATCCCATAGGCTTCCCCCAACTGCATGAAGGCGGCAGAGAGAGATTTCACTGTTACCATCAGTGACTACGAACCGAGATTACAGGAATAAAAGGCGTACGTAAAACAGGAAGCGCTGAAATTGAGAAAGGAAAAGGTTTCTTTCCAATCTCTCTCGTCCACATTTGGGATTGCGCTGATTGGCAGGAAGCAGGAAGGAGCAGCTATCGTGTGCTTCACATTTTCCTTAGTATCAGATGAGACACGTTAAGACTGGGGGGAGGAGGGAATTGGCATTTGGCATACAATCCCACAGACTTTATTCCTGCTGTCAGAACAGCAATGTGACTTTTTACCTCTTGACAAACGACTGAAAGGCTCTTATATTCATCAGGAATTTTTGTTGTTGCCCCTTTCCCATTGCACGCTGGATGCGATGAAATGTGGGGATGTGACACAGGGTGGGACAAGAGTAAAGACATAAAGCAGTTTTAAGTCACCAAACTCAGTTAGGTTAGATAATGGCACGATTTGGTGATGGGACTTCTTGCACTATTTGATCTTGATAATGTCTACAATGGTGCCAAACAGTGATCCCACGCACAGCCTGATCTGCTGCCGCTCAGGCTGTGTACAAATGTGCAAATCTATATTCATCAGAAAAGTACCGTTGCGATGGAGGCTTTTTGCTCAGCGTGTGTTGGGATTGCAACTGAATCATTGTGTTCAGGGGTCATTCAAAATTGTTGTCTGCAAGAAGGATTTTGTAAGTCAGACCAGAAATGACCCAGTGGTGGCTTCAAAAATCGCCAACATTGGGGCGTCTGGTCTGCCCGCACGAGTTTAAACAGTCAAAAAGACATCAAAGAGCCTGTGACCTCCAATCTTGATTTTTGTCCGATTTACAAAATTCCTTTCGTAAATGAAAATTTTGAATTTCCTCTTTCGAATAAGCCTTGTTATGCCTTTGTAATCTAATAACATAATATATGTCGAGCAATAAAACTCTAGTTACAAGGGTTTACTTTTGCTCCACCTGAGTCGTCGCATGCACCTACGTGGAACGTTATCATTTCTTCAACGAAGAGTGAATCCTCTCTCTATAGTAAGAGGTTCTTATTAGGCCGCTCAAAGTTGCCATCCATCCTCAGGTTGCGTCTGCGGAAGCTTCAGCCTCGTTGTGGAAAAAGTGAATGAAGGAGATAAAGAATTTTGTCTTGGATTTTTTTTAATTTTTTTTTGTTTCTCTGCTTTTGCATTTTTCGGAGAAACAAACGGCCCAGCAGCTGAAAAGAAGGCTCTTCTGCAATATAAAGTGGGTAAAATATGCCCGTGGAGATCGACTTAGTGCTGGAGTGCGTCCTTGATGACATCCTGTGGCTCAGGCACTTGTGGCTCAGGCAGAATAGTAAATGTCATTGCGCGCAGTAAGGAGACGCACGGCCAAACCGCTCTTTTTATATAAAATAAGACTGGGCGATACTCGTATCAGTATCGGCGATACCGATGTTCACCGTGTATCGTGTATCGGCAAATGGTATCTTACGCTTGCTGACCTCTATCAAAGCAAAACAAAAATATGGAAGAAACTGGGAAAACCAGGCCTGCTGTAGTGATGCTCACGAGCCTGCCTTTAAAGGCTCAAGCCGAGCCCAGCTAAAAAAAATCTGTCTCGAGCTGGCCCGGCTCGGCTCGTACTTTTATAAGTCAAGCCCAACTCGTAACCATCACTAGCCTGTTTTCCTTCTCTTCCTCATTTTGACGTCTCAGTGAGTATTGTCGTGGACAAGTTTTTCGACACACAATATGGGTATTTATATCGTGTATTGACTCGTGTACAGCGATACTCTCGCCGTGGTGACTCGTGTATTGACTCATCAAGAAATTTGAAATATCGCCCAGCCTTCATTTAAAAGATCCTTGTTGCCGGACTGTTTTACTCAGGTCGTAATCGTATGTGCAGCAGACGCATTCATTCCTGCTTGTGTAAAACACAGTGTGATGTGAAAGTTCCATCCTCTTCATTTAAAGTACTTTGCTGATGCAACATGACTGATTATGGTTGTTGCTTTTTTCCTGTTCTACTCATGCTGTGGGTTTAGATAAGGCCTCTGTGTAAGTGCTGGTTTACGAGGCCACATGGAGAGCAAGACGCCATGGGATATTTCACTTGCTATAAGCTATAACTAGAGACGGGCTTTTTAGGTGATTTCGTCCTCGTCTGCGTATGCTACCTCACAGAGCGTGGGGAAAGCAGCTCATTGGATTTTCTAAAGTGCAGTGCTGTGGCAGAATCTGAGCGGAATAAAATCACCTAAAAATTAAAGCTCTGGTTATAATTTAAGTCTTTTGCAATGACGGAATTGCTGCAGATTAGTTGCTAATGTTAGGGCAGGCTAAAGTCAATCAGATAAGTGTAGAAGCCGAGGGCAAAAGTTCGTAGAAACAGTGAGTGTCGGTTAGGCATACGTTGAATCGTCGTTGGGTTCCGTTAGGTTAGCTCAGGTATACCCTGAATCTTTGTTGCTTTTTGGGGCGGATCCTTACAAGTTATTGCAACCCACTCGCTCCTAATTTAGGAGTCCTGAATGTTACCGAAGAATGTTTGTTTGCTCTTCAGTGTTGCCAAGTGGAGCAAAACATCAGAGGGCACAAAACTCTTGTCTAACACTGTACATGTAAGCAACAGTGGTCGCACCCTGTCTTCAGCCGTACCTATTGCTCAAGCAGTGCTGACTCCAGGGTTTCGAAAAAAAAACCCCGAGTGACTGACATGAAAAAGGCAGATATAACACATTTCCATAAAGCTTTCTATGCCATTCTGTGCCCAAACGTTCTGTGGTAAGGAGGAACTCGTATTTCCTATGCAATGTACACTTGCGTAGAGATAGCAGAGCTGGGAAGGCAACTATGATGATGTCGTGAAAAGCGAGTAGGGCCACAACTGACTGTATCACGCGTAGAAAGATGGCAGTAGTGGGGATGGATCGGGCCGACCTTTTATCGAGCTCATGTCCTATCGCGTGGAGGACATCCGAGCTTGGACCGGCTCGCAGCTGGATCTGGCTCGATCTACATTTACCCACATAGTAGCATAATGCATGCAAAAAAGATCTGAAAATATGCGAAGTGCCACAAAGAGAACAGAAAAAAGTCTCCTGAACGTTGATGATTTTCTATCACTTTATCATGAGAAAGTTCAAGGGAAAATGGGAAATTTTCGTACTTTGAGTGAATTGCCATCACTACATTACCTTTCTCGGAACAACCTTGAGATTAATTGTGGCTGCAGCCCGTAGATAAAACTGGGGTCTAGTCTGTGGGCTCGGAAGCTCGGGCTCGGCCCGTGTCCAGAACCAGGCAACAGCATGCTCCACTTCCAACAGAAGCAATGGCTTGGACGTTTTTGTTATGCGGACGGACCGATACAGGGTGGTACAAAATTGATCATCTCCCCAAACATGTTGTAGAAGCTTAACTTAACCCTGCTGAAGGGTTTTTTTTTACACTTTTCCTTCTTCTCCGGCACTTTGTGAGGCACCCAACGCTCCACGTAACCCAAACAGTTTGGCACCCTTGACTTTGAGAGAAAAGAACAGAAAAATTGGAACCACATACTGGATGCGGGAAAAAGAATTGGACTTCTTGATGGTACGATTCTAACATACTTTTCTCAAACGGTCACAAGGAGCTATATTTTGCATACCCATGCGTAGTCCTCAGTCATTGCTATTATGGTCTCCATGCGGGTCCGGAAGGCCCGAGTACCTGATGAAGTTCTCGTCCACGGCCATTCACGCCTGATTAACAGCAGCAGTCAACCTCCATACTTCGGTGGCGGATGGTGCACGCCTTATCCTCCACGTCGCTGTAGTCCAGAGGATTTGCATACGGGCTATAACGGGGCCATATGGCTCTATCCAAGAAGGGGCTTTTTTGTCAGCGCTTTTGCATCATGGTGACTGCGTGAGTCGGTACATCATCATGCTGAAGGATGAAAATTGTGGCAGGAAAATTACCCCTGACCAACGGAAGAAAGTCCACTGCCGCGCTCTTGTCGAGAGTGGGGCCGCGAGGCTCAGTGACATCGGACTTGGTGGGTACTTTGTTCTGGTGAAGGGTCTCATGGATTCGCCCACCCAGCAATGATCCTGTCATTGCTCCTGTTTCTCAGTGGTGCAATGGTCCGCATCTTCCCGTCTGACAAGATTTGGCCTTGGCCATTTGGCTCGGGCTGACTTCAAATTATTGACGAGGGAGTTGCAGCGCTGAGGACGGTTTGCTTGAATTTGTAGTGACAAAGGGGGCCTCTCCTCACCAACCAGACTCTTTGACACTATTCCCAAAGGTTCTGTCATCCGCATCAAAATCCTTGACGTGAGCACTCATGCTTTCGAGGAGATTGGCCTCAGTGGCCACGCACAGGTTTTTTCATGCCAAAAGGTTGGGTCGGCCACTTCCAGGACTCTGGCTGGTGTCCTCCCCGGCCTCCAACATTGCTTTATTGTAGAAGACAGATGACCAAGACATCCCCGTGTGCTGAGCGACCTCTGATTGGCCGTGTCTCGTACGGAGCAGAGTGGCCGCTCCCAAACGATTTCATTCTTGGCGTCTCATTTCGCATCGGACAAAAAAGTTATCCATGGGTACTGATTCACTAGCTGACTTTAATAAAAAGTGTGCACAAAGCTCACAACCTCAAGAATCGGTCCATTTTTTTCCGCATCCGATGTGAGCAGGTGGGACTTGATTCTTGGAGAGGAATCAATGCTGTTGCACCCTGTACGGCATAACATGCATGTTGCTAGTACATATTTTAGCGAAATTTGCGCATCAAGAAAGCTACACCAGACAGAGAGATGTTCCCTGCGCCAGGCAGTAGTTCCGGCCGGCTGACAGCGGGGCAGGAACTTATGACTTTCTAGGTGCTTGAGCAGGAAATCGCGACAATATTTCCAGCTCAGGTACCTCGAAAGTCATAAGTTGCTGCCCTGCTGGCAGCACCTTGATGCAAGCGCTGGAGTCATCTTCCGGTGTCTTGGAGAGGCTGGGCCACGAGGTGGCGGCGTTTTCCTCCGCCTCCACTTCAATGTAGCCTCTAGGTTTGTTGTGTGTCCGCACAACGTAATAAGGTATGCACTTGAGTGAGGCCACAAGGGGGGAGGGTAAAGAGCATGAAGGCCATTCGTGTAATTATCCCAAGTCTTCTTCAGAGTTGGATTAGCCTTACTGAGCACTTTGCCCGGCATACAAAGCGGCCGATTACAAAAGAGCCAAGGCGGAGCGTGCGAAGTCCACCGTCGAGTACGTGCACACAAGACAAAGAAGAAGAAACCACTGTGGGCATTTTTTTCTTTAGTTTGTGCTTGGGTTGTGTGATGCGCATCAAAAGGCTGTTTATTTTTTGTGTGTCTGACTGTGTTCGTCCGCAACCGATTTGGTGGAAGGTACAAAGTTCTTTTGGCCCATCTCATGGTGACAAAAAACACTGGCATAAGTTCAAAGGACAAAAATGTCATTCTTTTGTCTCTAGCAGACAAGAGGGGGGGGTGAACTCTAAAATCTGGGGTAGCAAAGAAAGGTGTCCTTTTCAGGAGACAAATAAAAGAAGCCTGTACAAATCCTCCTGCCGCATCTCCGGACACCTCGGCTTTACCATGGTGCAGTGCTGTTAAACGAAATTATGGTGCTCTAGATTAGGTTCTGGCAGATTGCGGAGATTGAGAAATTCCTCTATGATCTAAAGTTAGATAATGTCATCCTAATATCAAGTATGCGTTCCATCATTGTCACTTCTAATGACATCAGAGCATGTCTGCGCATCACTAAGGGGCATGAGATTGGGTAGCCAAGCAAGATCAGGCTAAATTGAAACATCTTTTTTCAAGATTCTGAATTTTCCTGCAAAACTGAAACAGTTTTTTGAGTTGCAAGTTGTGAAGGAGGCCTTAGATACTCTCTCAGGAGGCATCGTAGTATGAAAAGCACCTCTGGGGAGAAAGAACAATGCCGTCTCTTGAAGTTTAGAGCTGCCAGAGCTAGTTTTATAGCACCTGACAGAAGTGCATCTGGCCCTGCTTGTTTCGCGACCACCGACGTCCAGCTCCACGGGCTCATTTGAACGGTGAAGCTTTCAAAATGACAGCGTAATTGCTTGTCCGACTGTTAATCACGAGCCAGAGTGCCCTTCAGTGGGAGAGATGTTGGCCTGCATCGGCGTGATAACTTCATTGGACGTGTGCATAGTCCCAGCTCGGTACTGGTATTCGTACGACTCTACTTGGAGGGCGTCCACGTGCTCGCGCAGCACTACTCGATTCACAGGTGAAGCGACCTTCAAGACGACGACGACGACGACGACGGCGACGGCGGAGGCGACTTCGAAGCTTTCAAAATAACGAAACTTTGAAGCTGCTGCTGCCCCTGGCGAGAAAGGCAGCTCTATCAATTATTTAGACATCGTTCTCACGCGCGCATTTGTATCTATGCTTCTGCCGAGCACAATGTATGAATGACAGCTGGGATAAACTGCACAGAGACACGTAGCTTTAAACCAAGTGTTCCTCCGCAGATATACTGATTGGTGAATAGGCAGACAAGACAGACTCATCATCACTTGAGACGATGATGCACTTCTTACCCTTGCTTTCGCTCCGGTCTCTTAGCAGGGGGACTCTCGCTAAAAGGCGTTTTCTGGAAAGATTGAGTGACGTCGCTGTTGCCATCGGCCACCTGCGCGGCGGCGGCCGTCGTCGTGCTCGTCGTAGCGGTCGCCACCGCCGCCGTCGTCGTCGCCGCCGCGCCGCCGCCGCCGCCCGCCGCGCCGCCCGCCGCTGTGGAGCTGCTGTCGACGACGACGGATGAAGCAGGAGGAGGCAGGGACATAACATTGAGTTTTACTAACTCGTCGTGTCTCTACCACGTACGCTTCTTACGTACAGGGAGTACGTACGTCGCTTGATGGCCTCCTCGGCGTCAAGCAAGAACGATGCATGCATCACCACTGCTACCTTTTGCCCAGCTATTACTCCCTCCCTGCTGTCCTCATTGGTGTTTTTCTTGTCCTGTCCCCTCATGCTGCCCTCCTCCTCAGTGGCGAGGGAGGACACACAAGGAGAAATTCTTTACGTTCGCGTATAATCGCAATCTCCCTAGAGGGGATAAGGGGAAGGAGAGAAGCCACATTTTCCCCTTGGGGAATAAGGGACAACCAAACACGGTGAGTTCCTCTCCTGGTCTTTCTGTCTCTCACTCTGTGATGATGTGACCCTCTCCCCCTCCTTCCTCTTTTTCTCCACAGCTGCTAACTCTTCTAATGTCTTCCTCTTCTGCTCCTCCTTCTTCAGGAAATTCTTGGCACGTGAACTTTATACTACTGAATGACGCGAGACTTGAGGTTTTGGTGAAGGCAGCTTCATACCTCGTTACTTCCAACCCAAAAAGACCGGCCTTCTTATCTCTCTCTCATTGGACTTTTTTTAAGAACCGGCTGAATGACTTGGGACAGCCAAAGTGAATTAAGATAGCGAATCTTGTTGGCTCCTTTCTTCTCATCAGCCACCGCCGAGATGTATTTCTCTATTTGTGCAAGATACAACCCTCGAGGTGTTGTTCTCCACCAAGGATCTGAGAGTGCTTAATATGTTGGGTACTCCATGGTGCCTGTAGGTGGTGGCAGACACGCATAAGCTTAGGAGGGGGAAGAGAGAGATCAGTTCGCCTGCCAATCCAGATTAGCTCTGAGAATGGCAGCCTCTGCGTCCACCAAACACTTTTTCTTGGCAGACTCCTACAACGTCGGGCACTCTTCTTCCTCTACCGTAGGTATGTCTCTTCCTTCATTTGCTTGACTCCCCATTGAAAGGCACCTCTGCAACTTGTGCTCCTCCCTCTCCAGAGGCTTAAAGTCTGGCCAAGCAAAACAAGGCCAGCGCTGGAGTCAGTGCCGGACAGCAAAGCCCAGCAAAAGCTGCCTGCAGACGGACACACAGTCTCTTCCAGTTGACACACGCTTCAACAAATAAGGGTTTAAGCCACTGCAAGAAGTACTGGAGTGCGGAGTCGAAAATCCCCTCTTCTCATCGCTACAACTGCGGGGAACGGCCTCTCTCTCGTCCGGCGGCCGGCGGCGTTGTGTCACCAAGAACAACTCTTCAGACTCTCCTCAGTAGCCTCACAAGAACCGAGGAAAGACAGAGAGAGAGAGAGAGAGAGAGAGAGCTACTACGTACGTACTGTACATATTACTCTACCACCCTCTCTCTCCGTCCTCTCCTCTCTTCTCTCGCTTCTTCATTTTCTGTGCATGGCGCTACTCTCTTTCTCTATCTCAGAGGGCAGCGCCAAGCGCGTGCTTTTTGGGGCCTCCTCTGTCGGACCTCCTTTTCCGGCCTTTGCGTGTGCGCGCGTGCCAGCGATGATCCGCTCTTGTCCCCTCAGAAGGCCGAGAGAGACGAGGGAGGCACAGAAGTGAGGTTTCCCTCCTCCCACCCGAGGGAGGGCTGACTCACACGGACTGACACGCACGCACGAGCGTGGCCACGCACAAGCTCGCGGCGCCGGGCGCCAAGAGGAAGGGGGGGAGGGGGGAGGCTGTGGCCAGATTGTCTTAACCTGTGACCAAATATCCTTGCTTCGGTGGGTCCGGAGACCGGAGTCAAGTGATCGGTCACTCAAAAATTGAGAGAGGAGGAGAGAAAAGGGGCCGGAAGTAAAGTTGGGGGAAAGGAGGTTTGTCCATTTTGTTGGGCTTCGTGCATTCCCCGCTAAAGCTTTCTACGGAGCCCGCGGACGCCGCTGCTGTTTTACAACGGAGGCGATGATGCCTCCTTCGACCCATAAGACCCAAGCCGATAGTCTTTCCATTGATCTAAAAGGAGAAGAGACGCCCCCTACTTCACTTTGCCAGTCCTATATTCGGTATGTGAACCCCACACATGTATGTACATACATACGTGCGTACGTACGTACATACGTACGTACGTGCACGGCAGGGTGCTCTCAGTTGGGCAGGAATGTATGGACGCCGACTTTTCTACACAGCAAAAGTGGCTGCACAGCAAGCAGCGCTGCTCCTGAGCTTCGTATGAAAAATAATAGAGCGGCGGACGAAACTATATTGATTTCTTTGAGTGAACAGGGCTGGATCACACTTGGCGACTGCGTGGTGGGGCTTTAAGCTGGGGAGAAACTCACTTAAAAGAAGTTACGTGGCACATGAACAGCGATTGAGCAGTTTTGCATTTCAGCAAGACGTCAAATCCCAAGTACATGCGAACATACGCGCATGTGCAGGCACGTCACGTCGGCGTGCGTGAGCGAAATTGGCGGGTTTCTAAATGCAACGCTGAACATTAACCTAAACGAGAACTTGTTACAGGAGTGGAGGCATGATATATTTTTTCTTCCACTTCCTAGGGGCTACGAAGTTGGCAAGTCCTAAAAGGACTCCATTCAGTTGCCTACATTTTTCCAGGAAGGGCTTGCCACACACATAAAAGTGCAGACCTACTTTTTTTTACGCCTTTCTCTTGTTGGTGGCAGAGTCGATCAGCATTGTGCATGATTTGATAAGATCCCGCCATTAAATTGGCCCTCGCCAATAAAAAGTGCTGTGTTTTCAGCCAGCTTTGTAAGTTGGAACGCTTACAAAGATGCTCCAGCAGTGCAGGATTGCCACTGGCTCGGAGAAGCGACACCCTCGTGTTTGTTGGCATTGGACGAAAAAAAACGAGCAGAAAGAAATCCTTTGCCAGTGAAAACAACTTTTTTTCTTCTTGGGTTATTGGTGCACTGATGTCATGCCCTTCTACACAACACAGCTTAGATCAAAAGGCCTATTCTAGCAGGGAGTAATGAGCCTCCAAAGACCCCGCCAATTTTGCTCACGCACATTGTACGTACGTTCAAACGAACGAACTAGGAACTAAAGGACGCTCCTGTTGTACGTAGTCCAACAGCAGCACGCGAGCCGTCGGCCCTGCCATGCGCAGGCCGTTTGTGGACCAAGGACTGACGCTATCCTCCTCCCCCCCGCCCCACCTCCTCCTCCCCCTTCCTACCCTTCTCTCCTTCCATTTGTGTCTCTCCCACTAGAACGGGCGCTACGTCAAGCCATCAAGGCCAGGAGGAGGCGAAGGCCGCTCTCCTCTCCTTCATGGCCGCAGGGGAGTTGAAGAGAAGACACGCGCAGATTGACCGAACGCGGCAAAAATCTTTATGGCGCTCTCTACCCACCTGATAATGGTTTAGCAGACAATAGAGGCATGGTAGTTGAAACCACAGACACAGCCTGCGGTGTCTTTAGGTGCCACGGACACGCGCGTCTACTTCGTGTCCAAAGTCGAGGGCCGGCAGTGCAGTGGTGCGGTACCTCTCTCGGCAGCCCTGCTTGAAACCAAGCTTGCTGGATTTTCCTCAGGGGAAAAATCGCTCTTTTTTTTTCTGTTTTTCTCCCAAAGTATGTGCCGTACAGACAGTGACGACGCAACCCATCTTCCGAAATCGCAAAGTGTGCCAGAAGCAACGTGTGGGACACCCATCCGTGGCACCCTCGTAGCCGTGCTGACGAAGTCAAACGTTAGCAGCGTCGGTGTGTAGGCGCACGATAGCATCTGAATGACTGTGGGGATGGTGACTGAGGCAAGACCACACCTTCAGACTCTCGAAGAAGTGCTCTTAAGGCTGAGGGAGCGAATATTTCTAGGTGGGTAAACTCGAGCATCATCATGGCCCCAAGTGCCATCACTGAGGTGTTACTCGAGCAAACTGCTCAGTCTCGTTCACTCTACGTAGCAACAGTAAGTTTTGGCTGAGCCTCATGGGGAACAAGGGGGAGAAGGGAAGTCGCGAGGCCAGCAGTTAACAACTTCCCCTGAGATTGGCTTTGTACATTATGTCCCGCCAATAATCGTTTATCTGCCCGTACAAAAACCGCATAACCAAGAAATGGAGTCACTTTACGATGTGGAGCGCAGTATTTCTTCCAGCCAGAACGACGTCGAGAAAAAGAAGGAAAAAGAGCGATGATGCTAGCATGGACAGACGGAGAGGCTAAGACAAAAGCACTGAAGGTCTTTCTCCAGATATGGCTGAAAAATGGCTTCCCTTGTCTTTTCCAAAATTGCAAACGACTTTTCTGTTCCGCTCTCATTACTCCCGTCTCTCCTGGTTTCTTTCACTGGGTGGACCAAAGGACGACGTCTTCACTTACTCACAGGCGCACAGAACAGTACTGTTAAGTACTTGACATTTTTCGTCCACTCGCCTGTTTCATTTACTGCGAGCTTGTGGTCAAATAGCGCTTTCGCAGCGCGATATCAGCCAGAGTGGGTGTTGAAGTGCCCAAAACGTGTGTAAAGTTAATTTATCACTGGGTAGAGTCCAGGACTCGGATGGACAGTGCAGAATTAAAAGCCTGGAGACACCGCAAAATGTGCGAAAATCTGCGAAGACAGCCACAGCTATGATGACAGGTCCGGCTATGACGACAGTGCCAGCTATGAGAGCGCCGGCTATGACAGCTCGACAAAAAATTGAACAGGCTTGTGACAAAAAGTGCCATTTTAAACTACAAGCGCCATTTTGGTGAAGAAGCACGATGCACACGATTTTTGGATTACTTTCAAAATCCAAAGTTGTGTGCAAAGATGGTGCTGCACGAAAAAGACGTGCATTAAATTGCATATTGTTAGTACTTTACCTGATGCCAGATTTTTGCTCTACCGTCGAGGGTTTTTTTTACCAGACCTGGGAAATATACTGCATTTCCCCGGGCGGCCTGTTTGAGGCCAGCCCGAGAACCAGAACAAAAATGCAGAGCAAGAACAAAAACGAGGAAAGTGGTAAAGCAAATTTCAAACTGCACGGCCCAAATGCGTACTTTTACCCTTGTTTTCCTCGCCAGTTTGACCTGTCCTTTGCCTTTTATTATCCGAGGACGAAGGCCCGAGGACAGTCTAAGGACAGAGCAAAAGGGCTCGATCAAAACTCGGAAAATGAAGAGCTACGATACGGCCATGCGATATCTAGGCAGTACTGTCGTGTCCTCCACTGTGCTATATGGTACTGAACAGTACAGAAGGTACGGAGCAGTGATGCTGCAGGTGGACTTTATCCACACACCGGATGTGCTGCATGTAGCTTCCTATGGAAATTGACTTGTCATGGAGTTGTGATTAAGGCATCATATGCAGCAATATTGGGATCGACGGACAGTGAATTTTGTCACTACCAATGCCGAGGACTCAGAGTTGAGCAAAAGCTACTCTCTTGCCGCAGTAAGCGAAAAATGAAAGTATGTGAACAACCGACTTCGATGACATTTCAGGTGGGCGGGAATGTCTTGGACACTTCTGGAAAAATAACAGTGAGAGCTGTGGCAATGATCCGGCCCAACATGAGTGCAAGATTTTTAATTTGAAGTGATGCTGACATGTCGACAACCTACGTTTCACATTTGAGCAGTCTATGGTGTATACGGCCTTCTCCGTGGCCTCCTGCAGCTTGGCCATCCTCTGCCCATGTTGTTCATCTTCAGACTCCAGTTGCACCCCTTCAAGTAAGCCAATAGCTGATGAAGGGGTGCGCAGAGAACAAGGTTTGAATCAAATTCACTATTTATCTACGCTACACTCTGCAGAATTAACCAAAAATGCAGAAACCCAAAGAATTTAAGAAATGTAAAGACATTTCTGCCTATCTGATGGAGAAGGCGGTTGCAACGCAAGCAGGAGCATAAGTTGCAATGTGATTTCCAAGAAAGGAAGCACAGGACAAGAAATCAGAGGCTGATATCGAGAACGTGAAGTAGTTGCCAATGCTGGCATAGTAAAATGAGTTTAAAGCGATATTTGTGAAGCAAGTTATTTTAAAAAGTTTGCCCGAGTAAAGTTTTCCTTCTCAGCTTTCAACTAAATTGTTTGCCACACGCAACTTTTAACTTCATGTCCTTGGTCTAAAATGCGGGGCATTTCAGGTCATAGATCAGCATCATTAGTGCATTTTTAAGGTGCCTCAAATTACCACCTTAAGTGTACATAGCTTGACCGCATTGTGGTACCAAGTCTGTTTTTTTAGTTTTGACGTAGGTGAGTCTTGACCTGTCAGGGGCCCTACATGCGCCCTGCGCTGTACCTACGTTCACTATTGTTTAGCTTAACAGCATCTAGATGCCAAAACTTCCTCTCTATTCAGGAATTTTTGAGGTTTTGGCATCAACTGATACGAAATTCAGTACTGAAGTCTGCTCTTGACTACGTTTGGGCAACAAACTTGTCAGTTTATTGCAAATAGCAAAAAGGTGCCTCAAAGTTGCAGTGCGAAAGCCACTACTTTAGCGAAGTTGCCAGAAAAAGTGAAGAGCTACCCTCTACAAGGCTTATTTGCTGGCCAACCTCCAGGCTTACGTAAGGTTAAAACCACAAAATGAAGTGGCTGCAGTGATATTTCAACATGTCTCTTAAGCAATACTTTTATAAGATAAATCACTTTAAAACTTCAAACGAGCGAAGTTTTTATTCTCTACTTTCACCTCAATTTTGTTGCTTGTAGCTGCCAAAGGTTGATGTTAGAAGACGGTGTCAAACACCCCCTAGATCAACCTTAGACAGTCCCTTCTCAAAGAAAAAAGTAACGCATAAATCAGTAGAACTTTATGTCAGCAAATCTTCACACGAGTTTAGTAAAAAGGCTCCATTTTGCTGGCCATCAGACAAGTGGCCCCTGCTGCCAGAGGCCCTCCCAAGGCCTAGATGGAAATGTGAGGCTGCACAATGATCACAGTATCCACGTACGTGCACACATTTTCTCCTGTCCTGTATACTGACGCAGCTGACAAGTCCATACGCAACTGCGAGTGCGCTGTTCGTAGTCATCTTTGCTCCCCTTGGCAGTTTCGGCGGTCCAAGTAACACTCGGATTTTTTCCGCCTCTCCTCTTCTGACTTTTCCTCATCAGCTGTCGACGCAACCGAGATTCACTTCCGGTCTGCCATTTCCGGTCTGGTGAAGAAAGAGACGAACAGGGGCCATTCACCGACTTATTTCCTTTTAGTATCTTTCCTGGTAGGTTTGCTTGCTGTCTCCGCTCTGCCAGGAGGAGCAGCCAGTCCTAGAATATCGGTGGCAAGACATTTTCCGTACTATAGTGAGTGCTCTGGAAGAAGTCAGAGTTGTCCTAGAAGAGAAGAAAGATCGGTGACTGAGAAAAATGAAGATAAACTGGAGCATCTTAGAGGTTTCGCTTCTCATATCACTTTTCTCTTGCCCTTTCTCCTACTGTGGCAGAGCGTGAAGTTTATGCGAGAACTATAGCATGTTCAGTATAGCAGCCCCAACCCAGCAGATCAGCTAAAATTAAAGATTCCAAGTAACATTCTATGGTCAGAAGTCTGGTGAAATGTTCTTTCTTCACGTTGAAGATACACAGAGCCTCTTTGCAGCGTTGGAAAGCTGGAGGCCTCCGTAGCTTCTCTTATTTAACTTCACCTCTGGACAAAATTGTGTATTGAAGGCAGCGCTGGCGTCGGAAGCAAAAAAATACTGCATAGACTCGATTTCTCACTTCTGCGGAGGGGCGCTGACTTTTGAACGCACTGCACACCGTACCTACCCATCCACCCTTGTACTGTGCGCATTATCAATGAGCATGGCCTGGTGTCCGTACATATGGCGCATGTTCCATGGCCGACTTCAAAAAATGAGCTAAAGTCAGCTTTAAGTGATAACGGAGATTATCAGCATACGAAGAGAAAGCCAGAAAGGGAATATTTGATGACGTGCACTGTTAAACTGTGTACTAACGTGTGGTGCACAGTACATGGAAAACATAAGCAAGCATCGACAGTGTAACAACATCATATAAAGGCAGTTGCCAACAAGTCACATACATGTCGTTACGTTCTTTGGCATTCAAGCTGCTTTCCCTGAAATGACCCTCTTATTCTTGACATTTCAAGAAAACGAATCTCTTCATTACCAGCATGCAAGTTTCTCTGACTTCATTGTGAATTCATTCGGAGTGGCAGAAAAATGTGTCTCCCATTTTTCAGGGGAACTTCAAGCTCAGCCTTGATCTCTCTTTCTCTTTTCTTCAACAAACTCTATTGCGATTGTTTCCCCCTGGGGGTTTTGACACGTTGTTGAATCCCCCAGTTGCCTCCCTCGAGTGTCTTCTTCTCTAGGAGCAATAGTGTTGAGTGAGATGTGGTCAGCATAGGGCACCACGAACGAGGAAAGCTCCGCTGGGCACATTTGTTTGTACGGTTACTGACAACTGGGACACTGACAACTGGGATATTGACAATGAGGACACTGACAACTGGGATGCTGACAATGAGGACGCTGACAACTGGGACGCTTGGAAAATCCTCGATCCTGGCCCAACCTAACACAACTTATCCAGAGTCAGCTCAACCCAACCAGTCTCCCAGTCGTCGGGTCGCTGCTATTGGCAGCTTTTCTTCTATGACGAGACAAAAGTTTGGTCTTCTTTGCAATCGTAGGGCGCCTTCAATGTTTTGGGGGAAATATCTCTGAAACAGTGACAACACAAATTTAATATTTTAACCAGCTTTGTGTTCTAGGAAAAAGGAACTGTCCTGTATCAGTCGCTGTCACTGCAGCTGCTTTTGCAGACCGTTATCACAGGAAGATATCGGAATTTCATTTGTTAAGAATACTTGATTCCCCAAGTAAGAGGCGGTTTCAGACGACCGGAGAAACGAAAGCCGAACAGTTACCAGCCTGTCGAAAATAGAGGAAAATAAAGCTCCAACAGTTAACTTTGGGAATTTTTGTTTCATAACCATATATTGTAGCGCCGTAAGTGGGTTGTATTGGGCTCGTTTTCAGTGGTTGACTCCTTGGTGGTTTGACCCGTCCGAGGCACTTTACTGTAAAGGGCCCTCGGACGGGTCAAACCACCAAGGAGTCAACCACTGAAAACTCGGCAGAAAACGAAGCAATTTGTAATTTGACGTGAAATTCTCGCTTTCCTGTATCTTTCTCGCGAGCCAGAAATGTGCAGAAAGATACAGGAAAGCTAGTGTTCACCTGTGCAGACTCCAGTATGTGTACTTTGTAGTGTCGATACAAGCACGGAAGTACAGGAGTACAAGAGTACTCCATTGAATTTTATGTCATTTCAAAAATGGTACAATCAAGCAAAATCACTCCAATAAAATGTAAAAGGTTCCAATAAAATGGTTTCATATTTCCGGCTCCGAAGAAAAAAAAGATACAGTAAAGCGAGAATTTCGCGTCAAGTACAGTGCAGAATGCACAGTTGATCATGAGCATACCTAATTCAAAAGGCAATATTTCTGACATAACGGACTTGTGACAAATGCGAGCAGTTCCTTAGACATGACAAAGGGGTCTTCAAGCTCATGTCTTTGACGCGCAGTTGTTAGAGACATTTGAACAGAGAAAACCTTGGGTTGGGTCTTTGAACCAGGAACACTTGATGAGCTTTTTGGTCTAAGTGATCTGTACTGTACTCCAGCATTTTCTATGAGCTTCAAATACACAAAACCTCGGGGTTCAACTGTGTGCAACCAACAACCGGTGATGGTCGCCTGATCTCGTTTGCGGTGTCACTCGGCATACAGTGTCACTTCTGGTTGGTCCCCAGAGTGACCCTATAAGCGGAGTACACTGTGCATTAATGACTGAATGGTTAGATCAAAAGGACAAGATACACGTAGAGAGCAATTGGAAATTTCTGCACAATTTCTTTTTAATCTTTCAGGGTCTGATGTTGCATGAAAGCACGAGGGGTTTTTTAATCAACAGTAGCAGAGTTTTCTGTCGAAGTGACGGATCGAAAATTGGACGTCGTTTCTAGTCATGGCAAGCATTCACAGTCAGAATTTTAATGAACTTCATCGAAATGTTTGCAAAAGAGCAGAAAAATCACCTTGCCAAAGGAGGAGGTTACTTTGAGCATGAACTCTGCGAAGAATAAATATTTTTGTTTCTGCCGAAGAAGCTCTGTGATAAGCTTTGAACTGACGCCAAGCGAGTGCATGACTAGCATGCACTCAAAGTAGGGAGTCAAAATTGTATAGAAGTTATCAATTGCCCTAGATGAGTTATTTGATTTAGGTTAGGTGATTTAATCTAAAGAGCACCTGCATAACATTGACCCTGTCTATTTTCTCCATCATTCTACAGAGTTCTAATCAATATAGCACTTACGCGCTACCCACTTGGATGGGTGCAAAAAGCAGTAAAAATATAAAGCGCTATGAGCGTGTGTCTGTGTGTCCTCGCGCAATTCATGCGCACTACATACGGAGCTCGCGCAAAAGCAGAGGCACGCACGTGCAAACAGGCGGACAGGCAGACAGGCAGACAGGCAGACAGGCAGACAGGCAGACAGGCAGACGGTCCTCGCGCTTTATATATTAGATTAGTTGTAGCCCTGTTCGGAATATCTGCTGAGTCATCTAGAGCAAAAAAAGGTTAACTCAGAATTGCTGAATCTTACATGTGCTTCACTCAGGACATAAATTAGTCAGGTATCATCTGAATTAACGCTTAGCACGAAATATGTTTTAACCTTCTCCCACAGCAGCAAAACAAAAAGTTGTTAGCCATATGTTGAAATGTTTATCATTGCTGAAGCTCCGTCAAAACATGTGTGTCATACCGAGAGTGTCGAGACCGAAAAGGGTTGCCAAGCTGTTGTGCTCTCTTCGGTGCTCTTGATGCAAGTTTTGCAAGCATACACCGCCAAGGCTTTTTCGGACGAAGTCCGTTGAAGGATGTAAATAATTTAGCTCTCTAACCTATCTAAAATATCGCAAATGTGGTTGGTAGCAAATGAGTGCACAATTTTTTCACCACTTTTTCTGTTCTAACCTCGTCTCCTCCAATCTAACCCATTAGGGACATGTTTCTTTCTGTCCATTTCCTTCCTCCGCTTCACTTCACTCCATTTCACCTAACTACACTCGATATGTTGCTGTCGAAATTTAGTTCAGCGAAGTGAAGTGAGATGAAGATGGATGATTCATCTGTCTTCACCCTGCAGCAGCTGCTGTTGCGTCCTTCACTTGACACCACCTGACTTGATTTGGGACACCACTATGCTGAACCAACCAGGTCTAGTGATATGGAGTTGGAGTGGAATGAAGGACTCCGAGCAGGCAGACAGTGTGAAGCAGTGATGTTCGTCTCTGTACATACATTTTCGTCCTACGAAGATTCAACGCACCGAAGTACAACTGCTATGGCCGTGCGAAAAATCAAGTTCAGCAGAGCAAAGGGAGATGGGTGTACACGAAATCAGATGAAGACAGATTGAACCATCTGTCTGGCATGGGCTACGTGGTGCTGATGCCAAGACAGACGGTGACCACGATCACCATGGATCGGGCAAAAAGGAATGAAATGTGCCCCGGACGATTAATGAAGAGGAGTCAGGTACGGATGCCTCCAGGGTGCGGCCAAAAATATGACCCGTCAAAACTTCGGCAAGAAAATGAACGAGTGCTCATATTTAAATGCTTCCTAGACCAATATATATTACTTTTTCAAATTTTGCACAGTTTTCACTCTGCGCCATCTTCTTCAATGACTTTCTCCAAGCGGTCGCGAAAGGCCCTTCAGACTTTTACGACGTAGTCCGCTGGCGCCACCACCCGCTCCTACTGGATGCTGGCCATCAAGGATTGAACAGCCCAGTAAGATTTTGAGTAGACTCTCCACATGCTGTAGTCCGTAGGGTTGACCATGGGACAGCTAGGAGGCTAAGCATCCTTAGCTCAGAACTACCTCTTTCCTGACATCAGAAGTCCTCCTCCAGCCTCTTCTGGGTCCTTTTGCCAGTGTGACAAAGTGCTTCATCCTGTTGTGGGATGGCCTTGACTGATGGACGACATATCTGACAGACCCATGGCTGGACGATTCACCGACTCCTTGTTCTATGCATTTTTTTGTCTCGCACTGGTTTGTCTGGACGGTATCTTGTCTTACTGCAGTTCACGTCATGTTTTTTTTTGCCTCACAGCATGTTTTGTCTCAAGTTATTATGAAACTACATGTAGTGAGTCAGGCCGGACAAAAGAAACCTTGACTCACTGCGATTCTAGGCTCGATTGACACGAGAGACTATTCTTCCATGATGAAGCGTAGTATTTGTTGAGAACTAAGCTTTTTTATTCGTATATACTATTGTTCATACGTCTTGGCACGTTTCAGCATAAAGGTGTTACAAATGAAGCATAAATACGGTGATCTCGTTTCAGTGTCACCGTACGTGCACATTGAAACAAAGAAACACCTGAAATACCTTAGCCTGAAATACCTAAAACACCTTGGCCTGAGTGAAAGTATGGACGTCACATTCTATCGCTAACTTGATCTTGTACTTGCCTCCGATCAGAGGTGAGAGAATGTTTCTTCACCTGGCACTCAAAACTGAGGCACACTGAGGAATTTCCTCCTAGAATGAAAGGGTGGGATAAAATTTATCAACTACTGGTTACCCAGCGAAATGATCCGAATGAAGCTTCAATGCTTATTTCTTGACAGAAAAGAAAAAAAAAGGTTGCTAACATTTTCAACGTAGCCATCACCATTTTTGACTAAAGACAATAGGTAGACGAGCTTGAATCTAGCCCACTGCAGCACAAACATGATCACGCCCAAGCGGCTCTCACGCGTCTCATGATGTCAACACTTGGACAGTGTGGTCTGGCTGCTTGTGATCTCCAAGTGCGATTTCAACTCCCATTGTCAACATTTTTCGCAGCAGAAACTTCAAAACTGACTGAGCTCTGACTGGAAAGGAAAGATCTTACGATTCATAGACTCAGGCCTATATGGTGAGTACTCTGGAGAGACACGACAACACATATGAGCAACTGTCGTATAAGTCTTCCTCTGTGGCGGCCAACAAAACGTTCAAGCATCCCTTGTTACTTGTCTTGAGGTTGCAGACAATGACTTGCTGAAAGTTGCTGTTCCGTCCTGCGTCCGTACTTCTGTACGCCGATACTTGAGTATCGACTGACGCCATCACCTCTGTTGTCACTTACGACGTTGAACACAGAACTGCGGGGTGAGCAAGACTCTCTCCATCATATTCTATGACAGGAGCGTCTGCCAGCGGTTGTTGCTACGCGAGCCCATAACGTGCGACTGAAAAGACACCAACAACTCCACAGTTGCACTTGTGTGCTACTTCTTGCCGCCCACTGCACTCGTCTTAACACCATCCATTACGGGGCTCGAGTGGAAGAAAGAAAAGGAAAACCTATGTAGTCGCATGGTTTATCCTCTGAGAAATTCTCGACTGCTCTGAGGGGGAGCAGAGTCGAGTAGTGTTGCACTTTTCAACGAGTGCTTGGAGCATTCTGGCCCCTAAGAACAATAGTGGCAGCGTCGCTTATCAGCTACGTACAAAAAAGAGAGAAAGAAACAGTTCCAAGTTCCCGGGGGACTTTGCTGCTATCTTTTATATACGTATGTTTTATATAACGCTTTACTATTTTTTGTCACGTAACAGTATGAAAGGCAGGAAGAGAAAAAAAGAAGCAGCGAGCTTTGGCATCATGAATGGAGGAGAAAGAAACGCATCATCATGATGTCCATAAAAGTGAACGGGCTTTGTCGCGTCCCCTTTGATGATGTGTCTGTCTGTCCCTGTCACAGCTGAGTGATTTGTCGATTCGGACCCACTTTCCGAGAGTAGATCCGATCTCTTTTTTTGTTCTGATAACATTAGCACTGTGTGGTACTGACTGAAGAGGATGTGAAGGGCGGGCGCACTGCGGACTGCTTCACCGTCTCGCACGAAGCCCACTGCGTTACGGTGAGCAGGTTCGGTGAAGAGGTTCTTTCTTGCAATTTGGAATTACTGGGGGACTCGATGATACATCATCACAAGGGGAATTGACAAAAAAGGGTTTTTTTACCACATGTCCCCATTTCTGCAATGGTCTGAAAGTGGAGGGAAAAGTGAAGAAGAGAGGCTCGTTTCGAAGTGATTAGATGTGGTGACAAGTATGGACCAGCTCACCACCATGTCATTCTTCTGCACTCGCGTCCAAGGTTAAAGGCGCACTAACATCCAACGAGTTTTGCACGCGAGCCTTAGGCTTCTGTGGTCACATCAGTCCACTTCCAAAAGGTTGTCTCGATTAACCAATGAATAGACAAGTGCACAGCGGTTTGTACAGCAGTGCCGTAGTAGAGCCGTTACGGCCCACAGCAGTGCCTTAAGTAATTTCCGCGGGGTAAAATTGACTCCACATGCTGTCATGGCAGCTTCTGGGCAGATCCGTCACAGAGAGTTGTAGACACAATCTATTTCGGTGGGAATTTCAGCATCTTGAGGGGTGATAATGGATGAATTTGGCTGAAAATTTCCCGGGGATCCTGCCCGCCAGACCCCCCTCCGCCCAAGGTGTGGAAGCGCGCCAACCCTTCCTCACCTCCCAAAGGTTGCAAAAGTTCCATGACCCGCAGAGAACAAAATTACGCCTTTTTATTTCATCCTACGTCGGTACAACAACACTAACATGGTGACACCACCCTCGAAGACGCTGTCAAATACGGATCTCTAGGCTTCATAGAACGCCGCCTTCCGCGAGAGTTTGAGAGGCGGAGACAAGATATTGCTCAAATCTTCGAGCTGTCACAGCACCAGGTGCAGGATCTGAGGAATCTTTGTTCGTTTTGAGTGCGTCATGGAACCTTCGCAACCTCTCTCCAAAATTCCAGCGTCTCTGGCGTCTTTCCTCTCCGGGTGGCTGCACTTCTAGCACTTTAGCATCAAGACGGGAAATCAAATACTTTAGCCTTTTTCTTCGATCTTCTGCGTGAGTACCTGAATTGTGCATTTCATGTCAAAAAGTCTGAGCACAGTTCTCTCCACGGGCATTGATGACGGCAAGGATTATATTGGCGAGTTGTACATATGGATACGTCAATTCCAGCCCTCGACATCCCGCTAATGAGCCAGGACTCGTCAATTGTGGACTCCAGAGGACATTCCATGGAGGAAATTCTGATGCACCATCGTTTTGGCAACGCTGACGCTTGCAGACAAGAAGAGATGACTTAAAAGGGCACTTTGCCTCTAAAGCAGTGGCACGCAGAAGAAAGAAATGACAGCTGCTACGTGTTCGTAACGAAAAACTAAAAAGGCGTCAGGACAGCAGTAAGAACGTGAGGGTGTAAAATACTCTAGTGCTAGATTGTGGGATCTTAACTGTCTGTCAGATTGTCCCTTAAGCTTTTAGACTCTCTCAAAAGGCTCCATTTAGCTGGACCAAACTTCGAGCCCCCCCCCCCCGACAAAAATCTCCGAAGTGACTGTTTTTTTGTACCTTTCTATGGTAGCAAAGTAAGGGCTCGAACTAATGTGGATAACAGCAGGGTGGGATAACTTTGTCGTGGACAACGACAGAGGAGGCACATCAGGAGTGCCTCCAGCTCCGGCTCCCCCCTCACTGCAACCTGTGCACTGTACAACTTCGATATAGTTGGTGGAGATGATTCGTGATAAAGTAAAGATTGGACTGCTTACCGAATTTCTACTTCATAAAAGAACCCACCCATGTTACAGTCAAGATCGCCATAGAGTAAGCCAGAGGCTGCTGATGGCAAACTTTGCTATATCAAAGTTCTATGCTATGCGGAGGCTCCTTGAGTGCACACGCACGTGATAAACTCTTCCCAAGAAGTCAAAGGTTGACGGAACATCTGCTCTTGAAAGACTTTACGCGTGACGAACATTACTCGTAAGAACATGCCAACATTAGGTGAAAGTTAAGAGCCATTGTTAAAGGTCTCTTCATCAAAATCTTAAAACAGAAGAGCCATTGCGAGGGCGTGCGCACACAAACACGCACGCACATGCGCACACGCGTTCCTTCACTATGGCTAAGTTATATTTATTTCCAAGAAGGAAAGTTTGAGAAGAAGACGAAGGAGAAGTAGGAAACTTCTCTTTTATTGACACCTCTATCGAAGATGAACTCCACGAACTTGAGACGTCAGCCTGTAGGAGATTCCTTCATACGTAGCAGAGAATAAGATTAATCAGTAAGATGGGCCCAGATGAAGGAGACGTCTGGCGAAGGCCTTCGAACATCGGTACTAACTTACTACTGGCAGAGCAGAGGCCTTTGCATTGAGACTCACTTTCTCTTTCCATCTTTCTTGGCGAAACATGGTTTGTACGAGTCATTTGTCACGCTTCTCTGGGCGTCGATCTGAGAAACTTTTGGCTGGATTGTCAAAAAAAACCAATCTCCATCAAGTATGTCAAGGCACATGTGAAGTGCGTACAGTACGAGAGGACGTATGCAGTGTACAGTACAGTGGAAGGAAAGTCTTGCAGCCGTCATCAAGATCAAAGAACATGACTACCAAGGTAGTTACGACCATAAGGCAAGTCTTAATTGAAGCTTGCAGCCTCCTTCTCTGTAGCACCAAATTTTTGTGGTGATTCTTCTGTTGAAGGCTTTATTAAATGCTTTCTTTTCTGACCACCTAAGAAACCTAATAAGCACTTTCTCCTCCTGCGAATCCTTAACCTTGTAGTTAGAATTCTGAGCTCAAATTTGGATCGAGTCTAGCTAGCTCCGCTTGTCTCTTGTTACCACCTATAAAATCTGAGTCAGCTCAGTGAGCTCAGATTTTAGTCGGTAACAGAAGACATGTGGAGCTAGACTCGATCTAAATTTGCGCTCAAAATTTCAATCATGTGCAAGGATTTTTGTGAAATATCGGAGTGAGTGAGGAGAGGATTCTTTTTGTCACGCATTTGCTCTTTGCGAAACCCTCTTTCAATTAGGAAAATTCTTTTTGAGCTGCCTCTAACTAAAGATAAAAGTACTCATTCCAGGAAAAGGATCACTTCCGACTCTGCCTTGAGGTCTTTCCAGAACAAGAAAATCTTTGAACTTCACCATCTTGGTTTCATTCTGGTTGAAATGGTTAATGTCACAACTCAAACTTGATTCATGCCTGCTGCTACGGTTGAATTCTACTTTTTGGATGCACCTACCTTGATTATTCGTTCTCCTTGATGAAGTGCGAGACTTTCTTCCATCCAGACGCGTCTGCACACGGCAGCGCCGTTCAGAGGGCGAAGCAACATTGGTTGCTCTTGGGATACGTGCGCAAGTCCTTCCTCCTTTTTGCGTGTGTTATGGTTCGCCACAGAGAAAGAAGAGTATGGATGAGGCCTGCCTGCACCTACTTTTGCCGCCCTCTATGAGCAGGACTGCAAGGACCTTGAGGAGAAATCCACGAGGGTTGCTCGGTCAGACAGATCACAGCAGTACATGGTAGGCTTAGTAGAATGACAGCTTGTGGACATGCTAAACTCCCAGAAATCTTTTAGCTTTTGCTTATCACTTTCGCCCCCCCCCCAAAGAAAAATCCTACTTCTGGCTACGATAGCGAGTTACGGAACATACGAAGAAGACCTACTCCATTTCACAGGGTTCTTGCCCATCAAAGCAGTTTTTTGCACTCATGCTTACATTAAGCGTCTGCTTTCTGAGCAGTCCGAGAACCCACCTTGCTTTGCATGTTGTCTGAGCAAGGCTGGCAAAGCCACAGAATCTCTTTTTCTTCGTTTTTTTTCTTTTGCAGGAGAAAAGTGTGTTAATGTCAACGGCGATGAATTCCTTACCTTCCCTACTTTCCTTAGTTGTTTTTACCCCCCTTTTTCTCCGCCGAGAGCTCCTCCATCTCCCTCTTCTTTTACTCCTCCTCGGGACCAATTCGTTCGAGAAAGGTTCTTCTTCGCACTAACAACACACACATTGACTTCGCTTTCTTTCTCCAGACATCTCCCTTGCAGGAAGGCTTGAACAAGCGACTCTGGGACAGCTTAACCGCGCGTGAACAAGTGGCATATTTTAGTGTCAAGTCATGTCTGCGCAGACATCTTCAACGCTCCCTTAGCACCAGACGCAAGGAGGAGACAAAGTAGCAGCATCTCACTCTCGAAAGCAACCACAGTAAACATAAATCCCTATTACCTTTAGTAGACTAAAACTTTTACCCGCAGACCAATCGTGACTGGCATGAATCGTTGAGAGAGATCCCAGGATTTGCGTCTAAGTCCTTCATTTGCTAGGATTCCTCCAACTTAGCCCTTATCTCCGGTAACATTACGAGAAGATCTAGCAGGTATGGTCTGCACTGTATAAACATATATTTCTGTTCACATTTCCCCATTGGGCTAACTCTCATTTTGTGCCGCCTACACATTCGTACGTTTGTGTGATAGCACGAGGTTTCTGAGCGTCAGAGTAAATGCACTCGCACACGTTGCCGAACACAGTGAGACTGGCATTTAACCGGTCCTCCACTTACCACTTTTTGCACAAGTTGAGTGTAGACTGCGTCTGCAGTTACCTTTCCGGGTGGTAAAAAAAGCACCGTACAAACAAAAAAAACCGTACCTTGCTTCTCTCTCCCCTCCCTCAACAGACGTGCAAAGAATGAAATACTCGCTTCTCTTAACTCTGTGCGGGATTAAAGGGAGTCCTGGTATTAAAGCCACAAAAACGTCGTCCTGGGAGACTTAACAATGGATGAAATAGCAAGGGAAAGCGAGAGCACTCTCCAGACAAGAAACGATCACAGAGGACGGAAGAGATGCAACCGCAAGAAGTGCACTTCAGCCTGTCGGTGCAGTGGACGTTGGACGGGAACTTATGCAGAAGGTTGCGTGAAACCAAATAAGGACGACGTTGCACCAGTTCCAGCATGGTCCAATCGTGTGAAGTGCCCGAGGGGCGATGTTTCCTATGATCCACACAGAAAAGTTTGCGTTCGAATGATTTTTCGTACGTCTTCAAAAGTCCGGCCACAACATACTGTATGTCAGAGCAGAAAAAGGGACATGTCGGAATTTTGCTTAGGTTTGTTTCCTAATGCCAAATGGTGGAGAAGTATTCAACTGGTTCGCAAAAAACAAATTTTTTGACCCTCTTCTCTTGCAATTAACTATTTCTGCATAACTTCACCATGACAAGGTGTTGCAAAGGTCACCACACTTCCTTTTCAGTTTCATTTTACTACTGCGCTGTAGTTTAGCATCTGGAGGGTGACTAAGTAGGTCAACTTCAAGTTTGAAATCTTTGAAGGCAGAGAGGGGACCCAAATCTATTATTTCTTCATTCCATTTGACCAGAACGTAGTCGTATAATCTAGCAACCCCGTGTCCGGGTACCTACCTCAAGGCCTAAATTGCAGTCAAATATTTTACTTTCTACATGTGTAGAAGGGGAGCATGCAGATGGTTTGACCATGATTTTGGCCTTAACCTGGCCTCGAAATCCACCTCAAACCTCCCTGGTGGGCGGGAATGGGAAAGAGCCTGGTAATAACCCGCGCAATATTGGGTATCTCTGCTAGTATCTGTATGTACAAAGTGTAAGGGTCCGTATGTAGTCTGTATGTGTGCCTGGCAGGCCATGGGTGCCCTAACCACTGCACCGATCGCCACAAAACTTGGTCGGGAGACACTACATGTCACAAACTCAAAAGCGATCACACCTTAGGTGTGAGGCCATTTGGAGGCCAAAATTGAGGTCCAACATTACATGTACCACATGTAGTATCAGTAGCTATGTCTGGCAAGAGGAGAGGAGAGAAGAAAGTCAGTAGGAGTGGACTTTGAGCCAGGAAAACCAGGCAAGCCAAACTGTGACTCGACCCGGAGACTGATGGCCCACTGCTGTCACTAAGCTGGAGAGGGCGTGAAGAGTGTCTGATCTAGGTGCAGACAGTCGACGAGATCAGCTTCGAGGGCAAGATCAGCTTCCAGGGCAAGATCAGCTTCCAGGGCAAGATCAGCTTCCAGGGCAAGATCAGCTCCGTGGGCAAGATCAGCTTCCGGGGCAAGATCAGCTCCGTGGGAAAGATAAGCTTCCAGGGCAAGATCAGCTTCCAGGGCAAGATCAGCTTCCAGGGCAAGATCAGCTTCCAGGGCAAGATCAACTTCCAGGGCAAGATCAACTTCCAGGGCAAGATCAGCTTCGTGTTGAGCGCGAAGCGCATGTTGAGCAAGGGTTGACTCCGCTGGTGGGCGGGACTGTGGCAAGTCTTATGATGAACCGAGCAACGCCGGGTACCTCTGCTAGTACTGCTTTATTTCGTGACTGAAAACATGCTCCCACTTTCACCAACATACTTGTCCCTTGACTGAGATGAAGTTGATGGTCGCTCGGTGTGATGCTCCACGGGCAGAAAACACGGAGTCATTAATTATCAGGCATGAAAATATCCATGCTCTCTGTCGTCATTACGTTCATGACCAACTGGAATCCCTTTCCCGGGGCCGTCTCCTCTCCCGGGGCCGTCTCCTCTCCCGGGGCCGTCCCCTCTCCCGGGGCCGTCTCCTCTCCCGGGGCCGTCTCCTCTCCCGGGGCCGTCTCCTCTCCCGGGG
>JAAUXU010022249.1_pt1 | contig 58610 bp, 49 predicted proteins | sample 7278151 | NCBI WGS metagenome assembly JAAUXU01 (sample SAMN14350113, study PRJNA611818) | marine sediment metagenome | isolation source: surface marine sediment (1.8m) | place: French Polynesia: Moorea | collected 2018-08
GTAAGGGAAACAGATAAAATTGGAATCCGCATACTCGTCAAAGAGTGCGTTATCACGAAATCCGGGTCCCTGGCGGTAGGCCAGATTGATCACCGGGTCATCGGCGGTTACCGGAACCATACCGGTTCCCAGCACCACCATATCGGCTTTGACCTGGACCTTTTCACCCAGCAGGGTATTGTCGGCTTCAACAATGAGACCGCCACCGTTTTGCGAAACGCTGGTGACCTCTCCTTTGGTTAAAAAGATTCCCGGATCCTGCTGAATGTTTTTGTAAAAGTTTTCCGTCAAACCCACGGCACGCATATGCTGGTAAAAGACATAGGATTTGGCGTCTTCATAATCTTCGCGCAGATACTTGGCCTGTTTGAGCGCCACCAGGCTGGTCACCGCACCGGCATAACCAAAGTCTTTGTCGTCTCCCTGACCGGGGCTCTGAATGAATACAACGGATTTGGCCTCTTTGCCGTCTGACGGCCGCACAATTTTACCGGCAGCGGCAATCTCTTCAAACTGGTGGTTGGTGACCACATCGGCCATCTGGCCATAGCCCAGATGGGCAAATTCATCATCTTCCGGTTCATACGGGCGCCAGCCGGCCGCCAGAATGACAGCTCCGAATTTTTCGCCATTGGGATCCAGCTGCAAAATGTCCTGCTTGCCCTTGTTGTATTCCATAAAGGCTTCGTGCATTTTTTCGGCATCCAGTTCCTGGCCCTTCTCATCGACCTTCATCTCATCCGGCAGGGGGAACGGAACGTCGAATTCGGTCCTATCACCTGGCTTTTTAAGGGTTACTAAAAAATCACCCGGTTCCCCGGCGATGCGGCCGACCACGGTCTCGGTTTTGACGGTGATGTTGGCATACTGGCCCAGTTCCTCGATTTTTGATTCGATCGCCGGTGGGATCAAATTCTCATAGGGATATGCGCCGGGTAGCTGTTTTCGCCAACGGTTGGCATTGCCACCTAAAGACGCTTCTTTCTCAACGATAGTGACCTCATACCCGATTTTGGCGGCATCGATAGCCGCGGAGATGCCCGTTATACCACCGCCGATCACCAGGATCTTTTTATTCAGCGCCTCCAGCAGATAAGGCTCAGGCAGCTCTATTTTTTCAACCCGCGCCATACCCATCTTTAAATAGTCTTCAGCCAACAGTTGAACGTGATCGACGAAATTTTCATCGTCTTTTTGTTCTTCGGTGGGAGCCGGATATTTCGATCGCGGATGGGTCCAAACCACCCCTTCTCTGAGGTTGACCCGATCCACGATGCAGCCGTCAAAACGGAAAACATCGTACAGCACCCGACGGGAACAGGCGGCAATGACCAGCGTGTTGACGCCTTCATCGGCAATATCCTTTTTAAGGAGTTCAACCCCGGTCTGACCGCATAATATCGGGCAGGTTTTAACCGCGAGACCTTCCTCCTTGGCGACATCGCCCAGCTTTTCAATATCGATGGCGTCTCCGATCCCACAACCTTCGCAGATATATACACCGTATTTTTTATCCATGTCTAACTTTCCTCCTATCTGCTCACCAGGGTTTGAATCGCCTTAAGGGCCATTCCGGTAGCATTTTGGTTGGATGAAACCACGTCAGCCGGTTTATTGGCGCAGCCAGCTGCAAACATACCGCCCTTTTCGAAATCATTGACGATAAATCCATCATCATTGTAGATTAAATCAGCCGGAAGTTTGCCAGCGGCCACTGTCGGCTGCATTCCGGTGGCCAGAACGACCATCTCCACTTCCTGATGGACTTTTTCACCAGTTACCGCATTTTCGGCCACTACGGTTACATTTTGGTTACCCGCGTCCGCACTGACCTCGGCCACTTTGCCCTTGATCAAAAAGATGTTTTCATCCTCCTTAATCGATTCATAAAAGCGTTCATAACGATAACCCGGGGTCCGCAAATCGATATAGAAAATGTATATCTTGGCATCCGGATAGCGCTCGCGCACATAGGTGGCCTGCTTTAAAGATGCCATGCAGCAAATATAGGAACAGTAAGGCAGATGATTTTCATCCCGGGAGCCCGCGCACTGGACAAAGGCAACACTTTTGGGCTCTTTGTTGTCCGAGGGGCGCAGAATTTTGCCCTGGGTGGGCCCGTTAGGCGCGGCCAGCCTTTCCATCATCATATTGGTGACGATGTTCGGATATTCGCCGAAACCCAGATTGTCGATCTGGGCGGCATCATAAGGCTGCCAGCCGGTGGACCACACAATGGCGCCGACGTTCAAATTCAGGGTTTTGGCTTCCATTTCAAGATCGATCGCATCATACTTGCAGGCTTCCTGAACCCGGGCGGCATCGGAGGTGCCGATGATCTCCGGCGCCACCACATACCGGGCCGGAAAGGCCATCTCAAACGGCAAATATGCGCCTTTAATCTTTTGCATCCCGAAATCGTATTCGCTGTCGATTTCCGCCTGACAGGCTTCGGTACAGGCATTACAGCAGGTACAGTTCTCATTTACATACCGGGGATTGACTTTGACGGCCACTTCATAATTGCCCGCATCGCCGGAAACCGATTCGACTTCCGCCAACGTCAAAACCTTGATTCGGGGATTATCTTTAATCCGTCTGTAATTAATTTCCAGGCCGCAGGTGGGCGGGCACAACTTGGGAAAATATTGATTCAGCTGTGCGACCCTTCCTCCCAGATACGGATTTTTCTCGACCAGGAACACCTCATACCCCACTTCGGCAGCTTCAATTGCCGTGGTCAGACCGCTGATACCGCCGCCAACGACTAATATGCTTCCGCTTGCCGGAGCTGCTTTTTCGTCAGTCATACTTCCCTCCGCACTTTTAGTAAAGTTCGATTATGTGTGGCAAACCTTCACCACATAAACTCCAATTTCTTCTCTGTGTGTCCCAATTTGATGTTAACTTTCAGGTGTCAGGTGTCAGGTGTCAGTCTTCAGAAGACAGAGGTCAGACGACAGAAGACAGATTGAAAAATTTGTAATGGAGACGCTTTATCTGTCCTCTGTTTTCTGTTCTCCGACATCTGTTCACTGACACCTGACACCTGAACACTGAAACCTATTAATGAAGTGTGAAGTAAAGAGAAATGCTGTCAGCCTCTCGCATTGCATTAATGCCACACGAGCGCCAACAACAAAAACCTCCAGGTGTCAGATGACACCTGGAGGCATCTGTTGGTTAATTATTATTGATTCGTCTACTTCTGAGCTGATCCATTAGGCATCCGGAATGATCTTGACATAATCTTTCTTGAAGACATCCCATTTCTGCTCTTTGGGATCAAACTTGGAATTGACAAAGCAGAACCAATTTTCGTCATCCTGGCCCGGATAATCGGCTTGATAGTAAAAGCCCGGATAACGGGTCTCTTTACGGAACTGAATGTGACGCAGGTGCGATTCAACCGTCCAGATGCGGTGCTGAATCTCCCAGGCTCTCATCAGTTCATGCAGATCACCGGCAGCCAGTTTTTCGTTATCTTCCCGCATGGTGGCCAGCAGATCCATGACGATCTCAAGGTTCTTGGAGGTCGTCTGGTAGTAAGTGGAGGTTCCGGCACCATACTCGTGGGTGGCCTTCATCATACGATACATCATGCCGTTGGGTTTGATGTATTCGGGATTGATGTCATCGTCGGTGGTGTAGGCACAATTATCCAGATAATGGCGTACGGGTTTGTAGACAATGTCGACCAGCTCGTCAGCTGACTGGCTGATGGCCGGGGAATAATCGGCGTGGTCTTTGGCATAGCGGACCATTTCTTTGACAGCCATTCGACCTTCGGCATGGGAACCGGAGGAGAATTTATGACCGGAGCAGCCCACGCCGTCACCGGCGGTGAACAGGCCATCTACTGTGGTCATACGGTTGTAAACCTTACCATTGGCAGCTTTGATCTTGTATGCATCCGGTACCCAGTCAAAATCCGGGCCGGAGGTCCACAGACCGCAGCAACCGGAGTGGGATCCGAGCAGATAAGGCTCGGTGGGCATAACTTCAGAATTTTTCTTTTCAGGCTCGGTATTGGTGGCGCACCACAGATTGGCCTGCCCGCAAGTCATATCCAAGAAATCTTCCCAGGCTTCGGATTCAAGATGCTTGAGCTCTTTTTTGTCCATGGTCTTGCCGAGCTCGGCCAGAGCGGTAACGGTATCCATGATAATGGGCCCGCGGCCCTCTTTCATCTCAAAAAGCATCAGGTGGTTTCGCAGACAGGTCGGTGTAATGGCTGCGGTTCCATAAGGCGCATATTTTTCCAGCTCGGCTTTGGCGGCATCGCTGCCGGCAAAGGCTTCGCCCAGACCGTTGAGGGTTTTGGCCTTGAACAGCAGGAACCAGGCCCCCACCGGGCCGTAACCGTCTTTAAAACGGGCCGGGGTGAAACGGTTTTCCATCATGGACAGCTCGGCGCCGACTTTCATGCACAGGGTGTAGGTGGAACCGGAATTCCAGACCGGATACCAGGCGCGGCCCTTTCCTTCACCCACTGAGCGCGGCTGATAAATATTGACAGCCCCGCCGCAGGCTACCATCATCGTCTTGCATTTGATGATGAAGACTTTGTTTTCGCGCACGGAGAAACCCACCGCACCGGCGATTTGATTTTCTTTGTTGGCATCCAGCAGCAACTCAACGATGAAGACCCTTTCCAGAATATTTTCTTCACCAATGGCCAGCTTGGCTGCTTCGGCCACGATGCGTTTGTAAGATTCGCCGTTGATCATGATCTGCCATTTGCCCGTACGCACCGGCGTGGCGCCCGCTTTCAGGGTGCCCAATTTCTGGCCTTTTTTACCATCCAGGTTTTTGCCGTCTTCGGTTTTTTTCCAGATCGGCAGGCCCCACTCTTCAAACAGATGCACGGAGTCATCCACGTGGCAGCCCAGATCAAATATCAGGTCTTCGCGCACGATGCCCATCAGGTCGTTGCGGACCATGCGCACATAATCATCAGGCGTGTTTTCGCCGATATAGGTGTTGATGGCCGAAAGGCCCTGGGCAACGGCGCCGCTTCTTTCCAAAGCCGCTTTATCCACCAGCAGAACGCTCTGGTCATCAGACATCCATTTTTTAGCTTCAAAAGCAGAGCCGCAGGCAGCCATACCGCCACCGACGATCAAAATATCAACTTCACGCTCCTCAACTTCAGGGTCCCTTACAGCTTTGAGTTCCCCCAATGGTTTATTCGGTAATGCCATATCTTATCCTCCTTGATTTATAGTGCTAATTGATCATTTACTTTAATTTAACTAACCACGCGTCGTTAGACAGTTGCTTGTGGCGTCGGAAGGGTATAGCCGTCGGCTTCTTCGGTTGACAGCAAGCCGCTTTCCAGATCCTTGCCTTTCAGCTCTGCATACGCATTGGCCTGTCCTTCGGGAGTGGTCCGGATGGGGAACTTAAAGCGTTTGATGGTTCCGTTACGGAACTTGCAGGTCCACATAACATCTTCGGTTCCCAGCATCGGCATAACACTGCTTCCCAGGGGAACAAAGTCGGCATAGCCTCTGACTTCAATTGCCTGGGTGGGGCAGATCTTGACGCATGAGAAGCATTCCCAGCACTGATCCGGCTCCTGGTTATAAGCCTTCATCTCGTTGGGTTCAAGAACCATCAGGTCATTCGGACAAATGTACATGCAGGCAGTTTTGTCCCCGCCTTTGCATCCATCACATTTTTCGTCTATTACATAACTTGGCATTTATCATACCTCCTAAAATTAATGTGGTAAGTAATTGTGGCAAACTTTAACCGTCAAGAAGAATTACGTGGTTGCACCTCCCTTCATATAGCTAAGTTTTTATTGAATTTAATGGGCTATTTATCGGTTGAACCGGTACCCACCGGTTAATATTTGAGAAAAATCAGGGATTTTTACGGCCAAAGGCAGTAAATATTTCCTATAAAATCAGCAAGATACAGTTTGTCCAAAGGGGAAAACATATCATTGAACTTTTACCTTGTCAAGGGTTTTTGGCCCCGCAAAAACCAAAATTTCAGACAGTTATGAGACAATGTTCGTAACTTCTATCGGCTGTATTTGGCCGGTTAATCTATTACTATATGTTGTATTCGCTTCCCTAAATCCAGCTGAAAAAAAATTCAAATCAGAAATTCCTTTGATACACTGTTGAAACCTGATATCGCAAGGTTCAGGGGTTTGGGAAAATGTTAAATTAGTTTTGTTTGTTTAATTGGTTGAATTGGTTGGCTTAAACCGAACCAATTGAACAAATTTAACCAATCAAACCAATTAAACAGAGGAAAAAAGATCCCAGATGATATCTGACACCTGAAAGCTAATGCTATAAGATTGGAGGTTAAGAATATTTTGGACGACCACCTGTATCCCATACCGCCGGACGGAAAATTCCGGTTTGCTTGTTCTCCTGAAGTGGCTTGTTTTAATGAATGCTGCCGGAACTTGAATCAATTTTTATACCCTTACGATATCTTACGCCTCAAAAAAGGACTGGAAATATCGTCCAGTGAATTTCTGGAGCGCTACACAGTCCAGCACATCGGGCCCGAATCCGGGCTGCCAATGGTGACACTGAAAGCCTCAGATGAGCACCGGCAGATATGCCCGTTTGTTACCCCCAAAGGATGCCATGTCTATCCGGATCGTCCCGCATCCTGCCGCACTTATCCGCTGGCGCGGGCCATCGCCAGCAATCGTGAAACCGGAAAAGTCACCGAACATTTCGTGTTGATTAAAGAGCTGCATTGTTTGGGCTTTAAAGCCTCTAAATCGCAGACCGCGAGGCAATGGACAGACGACCAGGAAATTGCCATTTACAACCATTTCAATGATCAGATGCTGGATATCATCCGTCTGAAAAACCAGCTGCGGCCGGGCCGGCTGGATCTAAAATCCCGCCGGCTGTTTTATATGGCGCTTTACGATCTGGACCGATTCAGAACCCAGATATTTAAAAACAAACTTTTAGATCAGATTGAGGCGGACCCGCAAAAACTGGCTTCGGCCAGGACCGATGATACGGCCTTGCTGGAAATCGGCATGGCCTATGTTAAGCAGGCGTTGTTCAACTCATAGGTTCAGAGGTTCAAGGATTTTTTACATTAGTTTGATTTGTTTCATTGGTTGAATTGGTTGGTTAAAACCGAACCAATAAAACAAATCAAACTAATTAAACATATGTAACACCTGACACCTAACAAACATAAAATAAACACGGTGGACGAAATGGAACTTCAGAACAAAGTGGCTTTAGTGCTGGGCGCCATCAAGGGTATCGGTAAAGGTATCGCTCTGTCCCTGGCACAGGCCGGGGTGAAGGTCGCCTTAACCTACTTTGACTGGGAAGAAGAGCTGCCAGCGTTGAAAAAGGATTTGACCGCTGAAGGCAGCGATCACCTCATCTTGATGACCAACCTGCTTGAAACCGCAGCCATACCCGCAATGATTGATGCGGTAATCGAACGTTTCGGACGCCTGGATATTTTAATCAACAATATTGAGCGCGGCGGCTGGCCGGTGGTGCATGGACCTTATCAGCAGCAGCAATGGGATCTGGAAATGGAGACCACCTTGCGCGCCAAACGCTGGGTATTTGATACTGCCCTGCCGCATTTAAAAGCCAGCGGCGATGCGGTTGTTATCAATCTGTCTTCCATCGCCGGTGTTGTCGGTCGGTCCGGTCCTGCCGGCATGGTCTTTAACGAGGGCTACGCTGCCGCCAACCGTGGCGTGTCTTTGCTAACCGAGACCTGGGCACGCATGGGTGCCCCACAGGTGCGGGTTAATGAAATCATGCTCGGCTTTGTTGAAACCCGGCACGCCCGGCAAACCAGAGGCTGGGGGTTGCTCACAGCCGATCAAAAAAAAGCGATTATCGATCACACGCTTTTAGCGCGTACCGGCGTCATTGAGGATGTCGTTAAGGCCGTCAATTTTATCATCACAGATGCCCCATTTATGACCGGCAGCGTTATACGGCTTGATGGCGGCTACATTCTCGGCGGTGAGGTCGTGCCCGATATGCCCAAGGGCGTCCTTTAAAAGCAATAAACCTCTCGCAAAGGCGCAAAGACGCCAAGAGTTTTTCTATTAGTGATTTTTTCTTTGCGACTTGGCGGCTTTGCGTGAGAAAAAATAAAAACGATAGAATTCCTTTAATTTTTTTTAGGTCGTCTCTAACGCAATCTGATTTTTTTGGTTTTAATGCCCCACAAAAAAAGCTGCACCCAATCCATGCCGAATTTAAGCAGCGCCACATCATCTGTTTTTATTTTTTTAAGCAGTGCGGATTTAACCTTGTAACGCTGCAAAAAGCTGCTGTTAAGGACAAATTCACGAAAGCGGTCAATATTATAGGTGGCCATAAATGCCATTTTGGCGCGGGATCCTTCCGGTCCATCAACACCCCAGGGATCATCTATAAACAGTCGCTTAAATTGCGCCCAGCGGATTGTCATCCGTTGATAGCTCTGGGCATCCTGATCCTCGGCCCAGCTGGCAACATCCCACTGGTCATCCTCGTGCTGCCCCAGGCAAAATTCCGGCGGCCGGTAAAAAAAGATCGGGGTATCTTTTTTGCGGGTGGCATCATACTGAACGCCCTGCTCGATGGGAAAGGAGCGGCAGGTGTCCGGGCGGTCGGCATAAACCGAGCAGCCGTAATTCGTCAGAAAAGGACAGGTTTTCTCCTGGTCTTCAGACATCCGCAGCAGCACTTCCGGGAAAAAATTGCCCGGGCACAGTACGGCATCCACGTGCTGCTCTAAAAATTCATCCGAGGAAATTTTTAAAAAATTTTTTAACCGCAACACGTCGTAAGGATACAAAAACAAGTTTAAATTTCGGCAGCAGCGGTTAAAACAGCCAATTTCCGGATAGCAGCGAAATGAAAACGTATCCTTCTCGTCAATCTGTCTGCCCGGCAGATCATCTTTTTTATCTATATCGATATACTTCATATTTGCGACTCACATGGCCCATAGTGCCCGGTGCATGGAGAAAGGAATCATTTAATCGCAAACTCTTATCCCCGTGCCCCAGTCCCCGCGCCATTTGCATGCAAGACAATCATTTGCGCTATCGACATTTTAATTTTTGTTGTGAAGTCCATTGAGCGCCTGACATCCTGCTCAAGTTTAGCCATCTCACGATAGACGGGTGTACGATCAAACCCAACATAACGCTGGTGACCACAGCGCTCGCCAAAAGTGCTGCAGCCCGGGCCCATAATGTTTGGCTGACCGGGTTTTCGCAGCTCGTGGGGGAGTCCATGCAGGCGGCAAATCATGGGGCGATAAGAATACAGGATACAGCGCGTATCAACATTAAGGGGGCACATCATTCTAATCGCTGCCGGGTTGTCGTGGGCTTTTTCAATCGCATCAATCACGGTTAAAGCCCGCTGTTTTACCTGTTCGTCGACATCGGCCTTGAGGGTCATCAGGCCTTGTTTTAGATAGGCAACCTCAATGACGGTGTGATGATAAAACCGCGTCCGGCAGCAATTGTCCTGGCATCCATCGCAGGTAAAGCCGTATTGTTTGGCCGCTCGGTTATAAGCATCGTCCATGCTGGCATAGATCTGCTGCAGCCGTTGAATAAAAACAGCCAGATCAGGGGCTTCAATACGCTCTATTTCATGAGATAAGTTCATTACTTTCATAGATATCTGGGTTCTAAACGACGGGAGATGGAAAAAATATACTCTGATAAAGGTTCATGGCGTAGCGGTCAGTCATGCTGGCAATCAAGTCACAAACGGTGCGCTCTTTGCTCTGATTGTTGTTGTTGCCCCCCAGCATCTGCAATTCGCTTAATTTTTGACGGAGCATCTCCTCATGTTCCAAAAAATAGGCGTACAAATCGGACAGCATTTTTTTGGCTTTTTCAAAATCCTGATGCACCTGCGGGGAGCGGTAAACGTTTTCATAAAGAAATTGCCTCAATGCTGTCATAGCGGCATAGATCTTATCATCTATCTTTAGATGCAGCTCTCCATTGTGGGCCTTGCTGGAAGTGATCAGCCCTCGAATCATGGTTTCCGCCCTCTGGGAATGCGTGCGGCCCAGCGTATCCATGCAGATCCCCGGCACCTGTTCGGAGCGGATAACACCGCTGCGAATGGCATCCTCCAGATCATGGTTTAGATAAGCCATAATATCGGCTATGCGGACAATGCGACCTTCATACGTAATGGCCATCTTGTCCGGGTCATCGGGCAGTATCTTTCCGTACCCCTTGGAATGCTTTAAAATACCATCGCGAACCTCATATGTGAGATTCAACCCTTTTCCGTTGTTTTCAAGAACCTCCACCACCCGCAGACTCTGAACATTGTGGGAAAAATCAGCTGAATATATCTCTCTTAAAACCGTTTCACCGCTATGACCGAAAGGCGTGTGGCCAAGATCATGCCCTAAAGCGATGGCTTCAACCAGATCCTCGTTTAAAAACAATGCTCGGGCCATAACCCTTGCCATCTGTGATACTTCCAGCGTATGCGTCAGCCGGGTGCGGTAATCATCACCCAAAGGTGCCAGAAAAACCTGTGTTTTATGCTTTAAGCGTCGAAAGGCATTCGAAAACACAATTCGATCCCGATCCAGCTGAAATGCGGTTCGAACCGAGCAGGATTTTTCGTCAACAGCACGTCCCTTTGAATCGGAGCTCAAACACCCGAAAGGAGCCATGAATTTTTCCTCGCGGCGCTCATATTCTTCGCGAATGGACATATAAAAACCCTTAAAAGGTTTGGCGTTTAAGATCTGCGAATTTGATAATTTCGCCAAGTTGTCTTTGAACCCTTGAAATTTTAAGCAAAAAGCTAATATAAATATCTGTATAGTGGTTTGTAAAGGAATATTTAATTTACCTGTTAACTGGAAACAATAGCTTCCATATTGAGATCGGGTCAGGCATAAACTATGGAAGGTCATCACCTCATACTGGGCGAACTGGTCGATTATATCTCCGGCGAGGTCTTAAAAGATACTCACGACGAGCGCCACCGTCAGGATATCGCACGCCGACTGGTCGAGCAAAATGGGTATGCCAAAACAGATATCGAGCCCCGCAAAGCATTGGTGGCTCAAGCCGATGACAAAAAGGCGGTTTTGAAAGTTGATTTTATCATCACTCTAGCAGGACAGATCTTGATGGTCGTCAAGTATGCACCCGGATCCTTAGTCACCCGTCGGCGATCGGCACTGGCCGTATCGCGGCTGATTGCTCCGTATCAGGTTCCGGTGGTTGTTATGACCAACGGTCAGGATGCTGAAATCATCAGCGGGCCATCTGGTGACGTCATCGACTCGGGTCTGGATGCGATCCCCTCTAAACGGGAATTAACACAGCGTCTGGCCGGCAAGACCTTTGAATCGATAACAAAACACCGAGCCGAAATGGAGTCCAGAATCCTTTATTGTTATGAAGTTGATGACAGCTGCGAATGTGATGAGGATATCTGTCGGTTGTAGATGCCCATGTCACTCGTTATGATTTTTTAACCGGAGTAGTCACTAATGTTGCTTTATTAGGTTTCAGGTGTCAGGAAACATCGAAAACATGCAACCGTTACCTCATCTGAGTAGCAAGAACTTGAAGATAGCTGCCGAAGGCCTGACACCCGACACCTGAAACCTGAAACCAACTATTTGATAAGATCTAAGAACTGAAAACCGGCACACAAGCATAAGGATGTCTTGATGGATGACGAATTCTATATGAACAAAGCATTGGAGCAGGCTCGCATGGCGCTGTCAAACGGCGAGTTTCCCGTCGGATGCGTCATGACGCTGGGTAATAACATCCTGGTGACCGGCGCCCGGGAAGGCACCACCGGAGATAGCGTTAATGAAGTCGATCATGCCGAAATGATGGCCCTGCGAGAGCTGAGTCGCCTGGATCGAAACGTAAATATGAAAGAGGTCTCGGTGTTTTCAACCCTTGAGCCCTGCCTGATGTGTTTTGGAGCACTGGTCATCAGCGGCATTGGCAGGATTGTTTATGCCTATGAAGATGCGATGGGCGGGGGCACCCGTTGCGATTGTGCCCCTCTGCCGCCATTGTATAAAGAAAATCAGATCGAAATTATATCCGGCATATTGAGAAGTGACAGTCTTGAATTATTGAAATCCTATTTTTCACAAACCGAACATACCTATTTAAAAGACAGCTTCCTGGCCGCCTATACCCTGGACCAATGAAAACCGCTTTGCAAATGGGGTTATTTTGATCAACATTTCAACTTAATCACAGCACGTTTTTCTTGCATTTTTTTCTTGCATTTCTTAATGTTGTTATATATTGGAGATTTTAAAAATACTGGATTTGAAGGAATTTAAAACTTAATATGTAGATGACCCAGCGGGTATAAAGGCAGGCTGATTGCCAACCTGAATAAGAATGGGGATTTGTGCCATTCTGTGTTGACTGCAACCTGGCGTCATCCCAAATGAAACCATAGATGAGGAGGTGCACGCATAGCTGTTCCCAGAAGATTTCAGAGACCCAGACGCACGAACAAAGCAAACATTAATCAAAGAATTCGAGCAAAAGAAGTCAGATTGATTGACTCTGAAGGCAACCAAGTCGGTATCATACCAACCAAAGAAGCCCTTGAAGCTGCAGCTGAAGCAGGCCTGGATCTGGTTGAAGTATCACCGAATGCGAATCCCCCGGTCTGTAAAATAATGGACTATGGCCGCTATCGTTACGAGCAAACCAAAAAGAAACATGAGGCCAAGAAAAAACAAAGTACTTTTCAGCTCAAGGAGATAAAGGTTCGCCCCAAAACCGGTGAGCATGACCTGCAGGTTAAAATCGGCCATATAAAAAAATTCATTGGCAAAAAAGATAAGGTCAAAGTCAGTGTTATCTTCAGAGGGCGCGAAATAACACTTTCAGAGCTGGGAAGAACGGTGCTTCAAAAAATAATTGATGAAACCGAAGAAATTGCCATGATAGAGCAGGAGCCCAAATTTGAAGGTCGAATCCTGGTCATGGTTCTGGCACCGAAATAGCTTGATCTTATATCAAAAGTGTTCTAAATACGACCCGTAAAGGGCGTTGCCCCTATATCCAACTGAATATTTCTCAGGGTGGCGTGAGCCGAGATGTGTGATTGCTCACGCCATCTATTTTTAAAATAGTAAGACCAAAGGAGTGTCCTAGATGCCTAAGATAAAAACCAATCGCGCTGCCGCCAAACGCTTCCGCAAAACCGGCACCGGAAAAATCGTTTATAATAAGTCCTTTGCCAGTCATTTATTGACCAAAAAAACGACCAAACGAAAACGCTCTTTGCGCAAAGGCAGAATCGTTGACAGAACCAATGCTAAGGCCATAAAATTATTGCTACCCAACGGCTAAAATTTCTAATTTCTAAATGGCTCTTTTCCCGATGAGCTTCGTTCTCCGCGATTTTCCGCCTTCAACGTAGTTCAAGTACGCCGGAGGCAAAAAACCTTGTGCGGCCTTGCTCACCGAAAAAAGCCCTCATTTATAAATTAGAAATTAAACCAATATCAGAGAATTTGTGTTTCAGGTTCACTTCAGTGAAAGTGATTAGGCGCCTCGTTGAACACCTTAATGTTTAGGATCAAGATGTGAAATCCCGCCGTTACCTGGGCGGGGCTCTCGAACATGGGAGCGGCTTATAAAACCACTTTACTTTTTTATAAAAGTTAATAGTTTGACGATAGCTTTTATGATTTATCGATAGAGAGGATAAAATGAGAATCAAACGCGGCTTCAAAGCCAGAAAAAGACGGAAAAAAGTTTTAAAATTAGCCAAAGGATTTCGCGGTGGTCGCAGCAAATTGTTTCGCACAGCCGCAGACGCGGTGGATAAATCCCTAATGTACGCCTATCGCGACCGGCGCCAACGTAAGCGCGACTTTCGCAGGCTCTGGATAGCGCGTATTAATGCAGCCGCGAGGATGAACAAGCTGTCATACAGCAAATTTATGCACGGTCTCAAACTGGCAAACGTTGATCTGGATCGCAAAGTTCTGGCTGACCTGGCCATTACGGATCCGGCCGGTTTTACTAAAATTGCGGAATTGGCTGCACAAAAACTTTAACCTGAATTTGCATGAAAATTAATGAGAACTTGCCATTCTTTTGGCTGGTAGCATGAGAAACAAAACGGTAAAGTAGTCGCTTATACCGGTTATTACATGGAGAAAAATCATTTTATCTCATTAATTTTCACCCTAAAAACAACGCGGCGAGCCAGAGGCTTTCATGTGCTGTGTTATTAAGACCGAGGTATAGTTAACTATAACCTCGCCCTTAAATGCCTCGCACATAAAAACCTCTGGCCCGTGCAAACTTCAGGTTAAACCATGATTGATCGTTTCAAATTTTGAAAATGGATAACTCCATTGATCAAATTTATCAGGAAGCCCTGGACGGGCTTAACACGGCAACAGACCGCCAGGCAGTTGAGGATATTCGCGTCCGTTATCTGGGACGCAAAGGGGTTATCACTCAGTTCTTAAGGAACATTTCAAACCTACCCGCCGAACAGCGCCCATCAGCCGGCCAGCAGGCAAACCAGGTTAAACATCTGCTGGAGAAGGCCTGTAAAGAGACCGCCCAAAAGCTTGAAAGCACCGCTAAAGCCGCCGAGGCTGGCATTGATGTTTCATTGCCCGGCCGACCGGCACCGTCCGGCTCAACGCATCCGATTACCCAAATCAATCAGCGCATCTGCGACATTTTTACCCAAATGGGATTTGACATCGCTGAAGGGCCGGAGGTTGAGTTGGATTATTATAATTTTGAGGCCCTCAATTTTCCCAAAGATCATCCGGCCCGGGACATGCAAGACACCTTTTTTGTTTCCGATGATATTGTTCTGAGGACGCATACATCTCCGCTTCAAATTCGCACCATGGAAAAACAGCAACCACCGGTACGGATCATCATGCCTGGCAAGGTCTATCGTTGCGATTCGGATTTGACCCACACACCTATGTTTCACCAGGTGGAAGGCTTGTTGGTGGATGAGAATGTATCATTCGGGGATCTGAAAGGCACACTGACCGCCTTTGTCCATCAGATGTTTGACGAGCAAACAAGCCTGCGTTTTCGGCCGGGATTCTTTCCTTTCACCGAGCCCAGTGCCGAGGTCGATATTTTGTGTGTGATGTGTCGGGGCAAAGGTTGTCGCGTATGTTCTCGAACCGGCTGGCTGGAAATTCTCGGTTCTGGAATGGTTCATCCGGCCCTGTATGAAAATGTAGGATATGATGCCGACCGCTATACCGGTTTTGCCTTCGGGATGGGTGTGGACCGCATCGCCATGCTTAAATTCGGAATAGATGACATCCGCAAATTTTTTGAAAATGATGTGCGGTTCCTATCCCAATATTAAACAAAACGTACAACATACAATCTGGAATAGAAGTTTTAGAAAATAATCTCAAAAGCGGGTTCAAGGTATTAGAATATGTTCGATAGCAAGGCGCAAACCGATTCGAAAGTTAAGTCCGCCTCAGGCGGATTAGTATTCGAGCATTTCGAATCGGTTTGATGCACACCTTAGTGTTCATAAAAAATAGATGTGTAATCCATTTATCCTGGGTAACACAGCTATCGGACATTAGATGATGTCTTGACCCTTCTTTTAGGAACTGAATAAATGAAAGTTAGTCTCAGCTGGCTCAATGATTATGTAGGCATCAAAATGGCACCGTCGGAATTGGCGGATGCACTGACGATGGTTGGACTCGAAATTGAGTCGGTATCCGAACGCTACCGTTATCTGGATACGGTCTTTGTCGGTCGAATTGAAGCGATCGAACCGCATCCCAATGCGGACAAACTGCACCTGTGTCGGGTTGATACCGGTCGCGGAAAAGTTACGGTCGTCTGCGGCGCGCCCAATGCTGAGCTCGGAATGTTATCACCGATTGCACTGCCGGGCACCGAATTTCCGGAAGGTTTTATTTTAGAACTGAGCGTTATCCGTGGACAAACATCCGAGGGCATGCTTTGCAGTGAAGGTGAACTGGGACTGGGGGAGGATCGCAGCGGCATTATGCAGCTTGACCCAAAGCTGTCGGTCGGCGACCCGTTGGCCTCCGCCCTGGAACTGACAGATACCGTTTTTGAAATCGAAATCACCCCCAATCGCCCCGATTGTCTGAGTGTCCTCGGCGTGGCGCGCGAGATCGCAGCCATTCAAAACAGTCGTCTGAGGTATCCGGATTTTCAACTCAATGATGCCGACGACCGCATATCCCAACTAACATCCATACAAATTGAAGCACCGGACCACTGCCCGCGCTATGCCGCCCGCTTACTTGCGGATATTCAAATAAAACCATCCCCCTTTTGGCTACAGCAGCGACTTTTATCTGTTGGACTGCGACCGATTAATAATATCGTGGATGTGACCAATTTTATTTTGATGGAAACCGGTCAGCCGTTGCATGCCTTTGATTTTGACCGTCTGGCGCAAAACAGAATTGTGGTGCGAACCGCCAACAAAGGCGAAACTTTTATTACCTTGGATCAAAAAGAGCGTCTGCTGGACGCAGAAATGCTGATGATCTGTGACGGCGAAAAACCGGTGGCCATCGGCGGGGTCATGGGAGGTCTCAATTCCGAGATTGAAAACGATACCACCCGGGTATTGCTGGAAAGTGCCTATTTTAATTCGGTCAGTGTTCGTCGGACATCAAAACAGCTTGGTCTGAGTACTGACGCTTCTTATCGCTTCGAACGCGGGGTTGATCCGGGGGGAACCATTGCGGCGGCCAACCGGGCCGCCAAGCTGATGGCTGAAGTCAGTGGCGCAAAAATTATCTCTGGTTTGATCGACGAATATCCAAATCGACAGACTGTCAAAAGTCTGAAGCTCAGCACCAAAAAGACCAACCGCTTGTTGGGAACACGTCTGCAACGCAGGCAAATTGAAAAACTTCTCAAGTCCATAGAATTTGCGGTAAAGCCCAGCGATACTGAAAAAGATACCCTCAAGGTGACCTCTCCGACTTTCCGGGTGGATATTTCAAGACCCGAGGACCTGATGGAGGAAGTCGCCCGTCTATACGGGTATAACAATATTCCAACGACATTTCCGCAAATGCCAGCCACCGGGCGATCATCTACAAAAGAGATCCAATTGCGCAACCGGGCCCGTCAGCTTATGGAAGGGTTTGGTTTCCGCGAAACGGTTAACTACAGTTTTGCCCATCTCCAATCGGGTGACCATTTGAGAGTGGCTGACGCTGATCCGCGCCGAAAGCTCGTGCATATTTTGAACCCGCTGACCGAAGATCTGGCCGCCATGCGCACCTCTTTGGTGCCCGGATTGTTGCAAACCACACATTATAATTTGGCCCAGCAGATCAAAAATTTAAAAATTTTTGAAATTGGCAAAATTTTTATCCATAAAGATTCGCAACAGCTACCGACAGAAACGGAGATGGTCGCCGGGCTGTGGACCGGATCCCGTTATGATGCGTCCTGGCATGGTCAGGAGACAGCCTGTGATTTTTATGACATCAAGGGTGTCGTCGAACGCTTTTTAAACGCACTGCAGATCGATGATGTCCGGTTCAGTCGACTGTCTGATAATGAATGCAGCTATACCCAACCCGGCTACAGCGCGCAAATCTTGTGCAACCAGATCCCGTTGGGGTTGGTGGGGCAAATTCATCCGCGGGTGCTTGCCACTTTCGACTTGGAGCAAACAGCATTTTTATTTGAGCTCAACTTCGACCATCTGATACCACTGCTTAAGGATTCAACAGTTTCCAGACCGATTCCCAAATTTCCGGCTGTTTTCAGGGACATCACCATCATCGTAGACAAGGCACTTGAAGCCCAAGAAATTGTCAGCACCGCCGGGAAACAGCCACATGAGCTGGTGGAAGACATCGACTTGCTAAGTGTATTCGAGGGAGCTCCTATTGCTCCGGGCAATAAAAGTGTATCGCTGCGAGTGACCTATCGGTCAGCTCACAAAACACTTGAAGACGAAGATGTAACGCCCATCCATCAATCAATTGCGGATAGGTTGGTTGAGACATTTAATGCCAGTTTACCGACCTGATCGCAACAATCCTTACAGGGTCTTAAAAATGCAAGATCAAAAATCAACGCCTATGGACATACCCGACAAACTTTATTTCAGGATTGGCGAAGTCAGCAAAATAGCCCAAATCCCCGCTTATGTTTTACGATTTTGGGAAAGTGAATTTTCTCGGATTCGACCGAAACGAACCGCCGCAGGTCAGCGATTGTATTCCCGGGCTGATATCGAGCTGATTTTAAAAATCAAAACACTGCTTTACGAGAAAAAGTTTACCATTCAGGGCGCCCGACAGCATTTATCTGTCAGATCGCGCAAAAATGAGGCAGCCGAAAAGCACTTGCTGGCGGATTTGCATGCAGAACTCAAATCCATCAGGGATATGCTCGACTGAATTCGAGCTCTGAATGTTTTTTCGCTAAAATCTGAAAGCAACGAATTTACCACGAAAGCACGAAAAATAAAAAAATTTCGCGCTTTCTCAATTTCGTTTTTTCGAGGTTGGCTTTAAACTGTATTACCTCAAACCGGCCCTCATTCCAAGTAAACCGTTTCATATTTATTGAATTATATTGACAACGGCCCGATTTTGTCATAATCATTTAAGGTGAAGAGCGGGCATAGCTCAGCTGGTAGAGTACAAGCTTCCCAAGCTTGGTGTCGCGAGTTCGAATCTCGTTGCCCGCTCCAGTTTGGTTCGTTTCCTTTTAGTTGGCGAGGGTAGGACTTTTTAGGGACTGTGAGATGGAATTAACTATTACCTTATGGTCGGTGTCATGAACTGATAACTTTTACCGCGCAAAGGCAAAGGTCTACCTGGAGTTAAGGAAACGGGCGTCAGCCCGTTTTTTGTTTTTTCAGGCTAAGCTAAATAGATTCGGTGAAAACGAAACAGCGTAAATTTAAGAAAAAAAAATCGGACAACCGGAACAGGTCATTCGGGCCCAAAAACGAGAAAGAGATCATCAAGCAGATAGGGGCATTGGCCGAACCGCTTTGTGACAGCGAGGGTTTAGAGCTGGTGCACATCGAATTTCAGCGCGAATCCGGTGGCAGGATCTTACGCTTGTATATTGACCAACCTGCAGGCGTCAGCCTCGACGATTGTGTCAATGTCAGTCGCCAGTTAAATGATCTGCTCGATGTGAAGCTTGATGATATCGGACCTTACACATTGGAAGTGACATCACCAGGACCGGAGCGGCCTCTGTCTAAGTTAAAGGATTATGAGCGTTTTAAAGGCCGCAAGGCGAAGATAAAGACACAGCTGCCGATTAATGAACAAAGGAACTTTACCGGTGTTATTGTGGGAACATCTGCTGAACAAATAAAATTGTTATTTAATGAAAAAACCGTCGACATCCCGTTTGGTTATATCGCCAAAGCGCGGCTTGTCGATGCTGATGGAGAAATCTGATGCAAATTTCAGATATCAAACGTGTTGTTGAACAGGTCAGCCGGGATAAGGGTATCGAACGAAAAGTGTTGATCAAAGCCCTGGAAGAGGCATTAAAATCTGCCGCGCGGAAAAAATTCGGCAACAAAATGGATATAGAGGTCCAATATAATGAAGATTCCGGAGAGATTGAAGTTTTTCAATTCAAGGATGTTGCTGAAGTCGTGACTGAACCGGCCCTTGAAATCAGTCTGGAAGAAGGCCGCAAGCTGGATCCGGGATGTGAAATCGGAGACAGCCTGGGCACAAAAATGGACACCAGCACCTTCGGCCGTATAGCGGCGCAGTCGGCCAAGCAAGTCATTATCCAGAAGATGAAAGATGCCGAAAAAGATGCTGTTTATTCCAGTTTTGTTGATCGCAAAGGTGAAACCATCAACGGTATTGTGCAGCGTATTGATCGAGGGGACATCATTGTCAACTTGGGGCACACTGAAGGTATCGTTCACGTTCGCGAGCAGGTTCCCAGAGAATCCTATCGACGCGGAGACCGCATCCGGGCATACATTTTAGATGTCCTGCATGAATCTCGCGGACCACAGATCATTCTGTCGCGGACCCATCCGAATTTTCTGATTCATCTGTTTCGCACTGAAGTGCCTGAAATCAGGGAATCAATCGTAACCATTATGGGAGCAGCTCGTGAGCCGGGCATCCGCGCCAAAATTGCAGTGGCCTCCAATAACTCAGATATCGACCCCGTCGGCGCCTGTGTCGGCATGAAAGGCAGCCGCGTCCAAAATGTCGTCCAGGAGCTAAGAGGTGAAAAAATCGATATCATCCCTTGGCATGTCGATCCGGCCAAATTCGTATGCAATGCGCTGGCGCCAGCTGAAATCTCCAGGGTAATTATCGATGAAGCCAATCAGACCATGGAGGTCATTGTGCCGGATGAGTTTTTGTCGATTGCCATCGGCAAAAAAGGACAGAATGTCCGATTGGCGTCAAAATTGACCAGTTGGAATTTGGATGTCAAAAGTGAAACCAAATACACGATTGCTATGCAAAGCGGATATGATTCACTGGTTGCTTTGCCGGGCGTTGGCATCAGTATGGCGGATGCGCTCTATGAATTAGGCTTTTATTCAGCCGAAGAGGTCGGCAATGCTACGCCGGAAGATTTGATTCAGATCAGGGGGATCGGAGAAGAAACGGCCAAAAAATTGATTGCCGCCGCTCAAAAAGCTGTCGAAGAAACCGAGCAAGCTGAAGAACTGGAAGAGGACACCGTAAGCAACGATGCGGACACCGCCGAAATAGATGCGACCGAGAGCGATGAAGCCGATGCTGCTAACCAGGCGCCTGTTGAAGAGAGCGAGCAAGCTGAAGAAGCAGCCAATAGGGAAGCCGAAGCAGTCAACCAAACGGATACAAGCGAAACCAACGATTCCAGCGACGAAGTGCCGTTGGATGCTGAAGCACAGGATAATCAGTCCGCATCAGAGGAGGTCGACGAAACGCCTGGTAATGCAGCTGAAATTTCCGAGACCGATAGTGCCAGCGATACTGAGCGCTCCGATGAAGAAACCGATAAGGCTTAAACGGATACCAAAGATCGTTAGTGAGGATCGTCAAGAAATAAGAACATCCATTAATAGTGAATGGATCGATTACTGAACCAACAACTATAGCGCCGGGTGCGGCTGCCAAACAGTAGCCACATAGCGGTACAGAACTAACTTTTTGGGGGAAACAATGGCCAAGCTCAGGGTGTACGAACTTGCCAGAGATTTGAATATGACCAACAAGGTGTTGATTGCCAAGCTCAATGACTTGGATATCGACGTAAAAAGCCATATGAGTGCCTTGGAAGAGGACATCATTACCAAAATCAAATCTTCTCTGTTTGGTGCCAAAGAAGAAACCGTTGAAGAAACACGGGTAAAACCAACAGTCATTCGGCGGCGTCGCAAAACAGTTAAAGTCGAAGTGGTCGAGTCTTTAGATGCAGAGGCAGAGGCGCAGGAAACTGATGCGGCTGAAACCCAGGCGGATACCGTATCTGAAGAAGCGGACGCAAAGGCTGCTCCAGAAGAGATTGCTGAGGAAACGGTTGAACCCGAAAAGGTGGAAGAACCGGTCTCTGAGGAAAAATTGGTCGTCAAAGAAGAGGCCAAACCCCCCAAGGTTCGCAAGAAAGAACCTTCGGCTAAAATTATAAAACTGCCAATCAAACCGCCCGCAAAGCCATTAAAAGAGAAAAAGGCCGCTCCGCAGAAAGCAAAAATTCAAGCATTGCCTTCCCGCAAAGATATAGCTGAAACTCCAGCGAGGGGAGATGAGCCTTCGACGGCGGATAAAAAGAAAAGAAAACGCAAGAAAAAGTATGAAGAATCCGAAGTCGACAAGAAGTTTCTTAAGAAGAAAATTTCATTCCGCCGAAAAGCAGTAATCGAGGGAGAGGATCTTTACGGGGCAGGATATCGACCACGCAAGCAGCGCAAGATGGGTAAAGGTAAGAAACCTACCGGCGGTCAAAAGACTCAGATAACGGTTGCCAAAGCGATCAAGCGACGCATTAAAATTGATGATGCCATTGTTCTATCGGAACTGGCAAAACGCATGGGAATTAAAGCTGGTGAGATCATTAAGTTTATGATGGGGATGGGCTCCATGGCCACGGTCAATCAAACCATTGATTTTGATACCGCCACACTCATCGCCAATGAATTTGATTATGAAGTGGAGCGCGCCAGCTTCGAGGAAGGGGCCCTGATAAAGCAAGAAACCGATGACCCTGCCAAACTGATACCGCGTCCACCGGTTGTTACCATCATGGGACATGTCGATCACGGTAAAACGTCTCTGCTGGATGTCATTCGTCAATCGCGAATATCAGAAATGGAAGCCGGCGGAATAACGCAACATATCGGCGCCTATCTTGTAGACACGGATAAGGGGCACATCGCCTTTTTAGATACCCCGGGGCACGAGGCCTTTACGGCAATGAGAGCACGCGGGGCCCAGGTGACCGATATTGTAGTTCTGGTAGTTGCAGCCGATGATGGTGTCATGCCGCAGACCAACGAGGCGATAAATCATGCCAAGGCCGCGGATGTCCCCATCATCGTAGCCATCAATAAAATAGACAAACAGAATGCCGAACCCGATAAAGTACAGCGTGAACTTGCCGAAATCGGTCTGACACCTGAAGATTGGGGCGGGGATACAATTTATGTCAAAGTATCGGCTAAAGAGGCTGAAGGAATTGACGAACTACTCGAAATGATTTCGCTTCAGGCTGAAGTTCTTGAACTCAAAGCCAACCCCGACAAACTGGCCACGGGTCATGTTGTTGAAGCTAAAGTCGACTCAGGTCGGGGATCCATCGCAACCGTTTTGGTAAAAGAAGGTACGCTGCGCGCGAGTGACCCGGTCGTTTGCGGTATGCATTATGGCAGAATCCGGGCAATGCTTGATGACAGAGGCAGCTTGATTGAATCCGCAGGGCCCTCGATACCGGTTGAAATTGTTGGATTGTCTGGTGTGCCCATGGCCGGCGACGAATTTTTTGCACTAGATGATGAAAAAAATGCCAAGCAGGTCAGTGAAAATCGACAGCAAAAACAAAGATCAAAGGAGCTGGCCCAATCGAACCGCTTGAGCCTCGATAAGCTTTACGAGCGCATGCAAGAAGGTGAAATCAAAGATTTAAACCTCATCATTAAAGCCGATGTTCACGGTTCAATCGAAGCCTTAAACGATTCGCTGACGAAACTTTCCAATGATGAGGTTAATGTAAACGTTGTTCATTCCGCCAGTGGTACGATCGCCGAATCCGATATTTCCCTGGCGACGGTTTCAAATGCCATTATTATCGGTTTTAATGTACGTCCAACGCCAAAAGTCCAGGCTCTGGCCAACGATGAAAAAGTGGACATGCGGTTTTACAGTGTCATCTATGATGTTATCAAAGATGTCAAAAGCGCAATGGCTGGAATGATGGCATCCACATATGAGGAGCAGGTATTGGGTACGGCGGAAGTCCGCGAAGTTTTTCAGATTCCCAAAATTGGTAATATTGCCGGCTGTTATGTAACCGATGGCAAGATTGAACGCGGCCAAAACCTGCGCCTTTTAAGAGATGGCGTTGTGGTGTTTGAAGGCAAAAATTCTTCGTTGCGCCGCTTTAAAGATGATGTCAAAGAAGTCCAGGCCGGCTATGAGTGCGGCATCGGCATAGAGCATTTTAATGACATCAAAGTCGGCGATACGATTGATTGTTATTATATGAAGGAGATTAGGCCCGAAATAGAATAAAAACTGTTTCAAGCCATTCATGTTTTGTCCGCTGGACTGCGTTATAATTTGGTTCAAAATACTCGCGTACTATCGTGTACGCTCCGCTTTTGAACCATATCAAGCCTTGCCAGCGAACAAAACCTAAACGCCTTGAAACAGTTTTAACTTATATTAAAAAATTGCTTCTGACAGAGATCCTCTTGTGGGGAGTTTAAAGATAAAACCTAAGTTTACAACACAGCGGCCCTTTCAGAGAATAAAAAGACTATGGTCGTAGGAATTGGAACGATTACCTTTAGACTGCATGACTGCCGCTCTTTAAAGGGAAAACGAAAAGTGGTTCGGGCGATCGTCAGTCGGCTGCGCAATAATTTTAATGCATCGATAGCGGAAGTGGCATCAAACGATATACATCAGCGCGCCGAAATTGGCTTTTCGATGGTCGGCAATGATAATGCTGTCATTAACTCAAAACTGGACAAGATCATTAATATGGCCGAAGACCTCGGCCTGGCGGAAATTATTGACACTGAGATAGAAATCATTCATTTATGATCCCTTTTGCACGATCAGACCGGGTTAGCGGATTAATTCAAAAAGTATTATCTGAGTTAATACAAAAAGATATCAAAGACCCGCGGTTGACAATGGCTACCATTACCGGAGTAGACGTTTCGCGTGACTTGAAGCTGGCCCGCATATATTTTACGACCCCCAAAGGCGAGCAGAAAAAAGATGCGGCCATCAAAGGGTTTAACAGTGCCCGCGGGTTTATCAAGCGGACCCTGGCAAGTGAGCTGGATCTAAAATACATGCCGGATTTGAAATTTTTTTACGATGAATCCATCGAGTATGGTGCTCAGATTGACAGCTTGATCAAAATAGCCAAAGAAAAAAATGGAGAAGATTCTTAAACACATTAAGACCAGCCGAAGCATTTTGGTCGCATCACATGCAGAACCTGACGGAGATTGTCTCGGTTCGCTGGTGGCGCTGGGATTGGCATTGAGCAAACTTGATAAAAAGATCACCATGTTTAATCCAAGCCCCATACCAGCCGTTTACCGATTTCTGCCGGGTGTTGAACGCATCGTAACACAAATCAAAGAAGCTGAAGCCTATGATTTGGCCATCATACTGGATTGTGGCGACATTATCAGAGTCGGTGATCAAAGTGCCCTTGTTGACCAGATAGCAGTCGTGGTTAACATCGATCACCACGTTTCCAACACCGGCTTTGGGCACATCCAGCTCATTGATACCGATGCCTGCGCGACTGCTGAAATCGTCTATCGATTGATCAATGCGCTTGATATCCCTTTTGACAAAGCAATTGCAACTTCCATTTACCTTGGCATATTAACGGATACGGGCTCTTTTCGTTTTTCAAATACCAACCCGGCGGCCTTTGAGATCAGTAAAGCCATGACCGACATTGGTGTTGAGCCCCACACGGTGGCGCAACGTGTATTTGGAACCTATTCTTTGGGACGTATCAAACTGTTAAATATGGCCTTAAATTCGATTGAAATTTCAGGAAACGGCAAATTGTCATTGATGACTGTAAGCCGCAGTATGTTAAATTCAACCGGAACGAGTACCGAAGATATAGACGGTTTGATCAATTATGCGCGCCGTATTGAAGATGTTAAGGTTGCAGCTCTTATCCATGAGATTAAAAACGGAGCCGGTAAATTTACCAATATGAACCGCTACCATGTCAGTTTGCGTTCGGACAACACGGTAGACGTTGCTAAAATTGCCGGTAATTTTGGCGGTGGCGGTCATACCAGTGCTGCCGGATTTCAGATTGAATCAACTCTGGTGGCATTGAAAGAAAAGATCATCGAGCTGGCAGATGACCTATAAACCGACCGGTTAACGCGCGAAAGGATCGCGTTCGTAAACCGCGCATGAAAAGAACACCCCATGCAGGCACAGCAGCAAAGCGGGATAATCGTTGTCAATAAACCTACGGATATCTCCTCTGCAAAGGTCGTTGCAAAGGTCAAACACCTGTTAAACGCGAAAAAGGTTGGTCATGCCGGCACGCTGGATCCCTTCGCAGAAGGTGTTTTGGTTTGTTGCATAAATGACGCCACTCGCTTGGCGCAGTTTCTGCTGACAGGTAATAAAACTTACGATGCAACCCTGAAGCTGGGAATCGAAACCGATACGCAAGATTCGACCGGAGCTGTTATTGCCACCAAAGCGGTTAGGGGCTATACGGAAAAAGAGATAACATCGACTGTTCAAAAATTCATCGGGTCGATTAAACAGCAGCCACCCATTTTTTCGGCCTTAAAACACAAAGGAACACCGCTATACAAATTGGCACGGCAGGGTCGACCGGTTCAAAAGCCGGCGCGACGCGTTTATATAACAGACATAAAAATTCTTGAAATAAATCTGCCGCTGGTTCATTTAGAGGTGTCGTGTTCCGCCGGAACTTACATTCGCACCTTGTGTGCCGATATCGGCAAGCAGCTGGGATGTGGCGGCCATTTGCTGGCCCTCAAGCGCACCGAGAGCAGCGGTTTCACAATTCATCAGGCTATATCGCTGCCACAACTGGAAAAGCAGGCAACAAACCGGGCATTTAATGGCAGTATAATCAGCATGACAGATGCCCTGGCAGATATGCCGGGGTATACGGCCGATCAAGATTTGAAAAAAAAAATCAAATATGGTCAGCCGGTTCAAAAAACAGATATTGATCTGGATCGTATGCCAGCAGATGTATTCAAACAAGACACTTATCTGAAAATTATAGATGCCAACAATGCATTGCTGGCTGTGATCAGGTATTTGAAAAACCAGGACAAATTTGCTTACACCTGTGTTTTTCAAAATTAAACATGACAGAAGCACCATCAAGGACCATTATCCGAACAGGAGGCTGTAACAGTGGTTTTCGACACAGAAGAAAAAAAGAAATTGATTGACAAATTCAAACTTCACGAGACAGACACCGGATCGCCGGAAGTTCAGGTCGGTTTATTGACCTACCGTATTTCCTCCCTCACTGAGCATCTAAAAGTTCACAAAAAGGATCATCATTCCCGCAGAGGTTTGCTGATGCTCGTCGGCAGGCGCCGCAGGCTGTTAAACTATGTGAAACACAAAGATGTCAATCGCTACCGGGCGATCATCGATACGCTGGGGCTGAAACGGTAAATTGCAGAATCGGCGCATCCCTTTCGTGTCAAATTTCAACGGTTTCGGCGCTGGAATCTTAAACCGTTGCGGACCGGCGCGGCAACGATACATGACATATTCGCTGCTAGAAACCCAATTCTTAAGACATTTAGAATTGATCGCTCAAGACCGTTTACCGTAATGTATTTTAAATTGCCAGATTGAACAGCTGGCTTAATGCCAACTTAAAATGACGGCATGGTTTACAATTTAGGAGAAAAAATGGAAATTTTAGTAGAGGAAGAACTGGGAGGCAAAACTCTCAATATCCAGGCCAATAAAGTTGCCAAACAGGCATCCGGGTCCGTAGTCGTCCAATATGGAGACACGATTGTCCTCGTCACTGTAGTGGCTGCCCATGAAGAGAGGATATCAGATTTTTTGCCCCTGACCGTAGAATATCAAGAAAAAATTTATGCCGCCGGGCGCATTCCCGGTAACTATTTTCGTCGTGAAATTGGACGACCTAGTGAAAAAGAAACCTTAACTGCCCGCCTGATCGATCGACCGATAAGGCCCCTATTTCCGAAAGATTGGCGCTATGAAATTCAAGTTATTGCAACCGTATTATCCATGGATCAGGAAAATGACCCGGATACGCTGGCAATGATCGGCGCTTCGACGGCACTGGAGATTTCAGACATCCCATTTGCAGGTCCGATTGCCTGTGTGCGGGTGGGCCGCATCGACGGTCAGTTGAAAATCAATCCCCCCACATCGGAATTGGAAAATAGCGATATCAACATCATCGTTGCCGGCTCCAAGACCGGTGTGGTGATGGTGGAAGGCGGCAGTGATGTGGTCAGTGAAGCCGATATGCTCGAAGCGATTTTTTTCGGTCATCGCGAAATGCAGCCACTGATTGATCTGCAGCTTAAACTAAAAGAAACACATGGACGGCCGAAAAGAACGTATACCCCGCCGGAAAAAGATCCGAAGCTGGTCGATATGCTGAATGAAACGGCAGCCGGGCGGTTGCGAGAAGCAATTTTAATCCCTAAAAAAACAAAACGCTCAGCAGCCGTACGCGAACTCAAGGCCGAAATATTTGAGAACCTGGGCGAAGACTATGAAGACCGCAAATCGGAAGTGTACGCCATATTAAAAGACCTGCAGAAAAATATCAGCCGAGACCTGATTTTGAAAGAAAACCGTCGTATCGATAATCGCAAATTCGATGAAATCCGACCGATCACCTGTGAGGTGGGGTTATTACCCAGACCCCATGGCAGCGCCCTATTCACCCGTGGCGAAACCCAGGTTCTGGGCGTATTGACACTGGGCTCCGGACAGGATGAGCAACGGGTTGAAACATTGTATGGCGAAGAATTCAGACCCTTTATGCTGCATTATAATTTTCCGCCATATTCTGTGGGCGAAACCCGGCGTATCTCCGGCCCGTCGCGCCGTGATATCGGACATGGCGGGTTATCGACCCGCGCGATCGAAAGAATATTGCCGGATAAAGAAAAATTCGATTATACCATTCGACTGGTCTCAGAAGTTTTAGAATCCAACGGTTCTTCTTCTATGGGCACCGTGTGTTCCTGCTGTATGGCCTTAATGGACGGCGGAGTGCCCATCAAGACGCCGGTGGCCGGTATTGCCATGGGCCTGGTAAAAGAAGAGGATCAAGTCGTCATTCTTTCTGACATCTTGGGAGATGAAGACCATACCGGTGATATGGATTTTAAGGTGACGGGCACCGAAGAAGGAATCACCGCGCTGCAAATGGACATCAAAATCCACGAACTGTCCAAAGAAATCATGCAAAAGGCTTTGGAGCAGGCCCGTGTGGGACGGATTCATATCCTCAACAAGATGTTGGAAACCATTCGAGAGCCGCGCAAAGAAATTTCACCGTATGCACCGACGATCACCACGATTAAAATTAACCCGGACAAAATCCGTGAGGTCATCGGACCCGGTGGTAAAATCATTCGCGGCATCCAAAGCGAAACCAATACCAGTATTGAAATCGATGATTCCGGAATGGTAAAAATCGCCGCCTACTCCAAAGAAGAAGGCCAGGCGGCAATTAAAATGGTGGAAGATCTTACCCAGGAACCCGAAATCGGCGCTATCTATGAAGGAACCGTTGTCAAAGTTACTGATTTCGGTGCTTTCGTGCAGATCCTGCCGGGTACAGATGGCCTGGTGCATATCTCTCAGCTGGCCAATCGGCGCATCACCAAAGTAACCGATGTTGTCAAAGAGGGGGATTCGCTAAAGGTCAAGGTGCTGGAAATCAGCCGGGATGGCAAAATCCGGCTCAGTCATAAAGCTGTCCTGGAAGAAAAACATGGCCGCGAACGTAAATAAGACTGAGTTAAAAAATGGTATCCGTATTTTAAGCCAAAAAATGCCGCACACCCGTTCGGTGTCCATGGGTGTTTGGGTCAGTGTCGGGGCCCGCGATGAAAAACCGGCTGAAAGCGGGCTTTCTCATTTTATCGAGCACATGATTTTTAAGGGCACCCAACGGCGATCCGCCTATCAGATTGCCAAAGAATTCGATGCGATCGGTGGTCACACCAATGCATTTACGACCATGGAAAGTACCTGCTATCATGGCAAGGTAATGGACACCCACTTGGATACCATGGTCGATATTCTCTCTGATATCTTCTTAAATTCCGTATTTGATCCCCAGGAAATCGAAAAAGAACGACCGGTCATACTGCAGGAAATCAAAATGGTCAAAGAAAGCCCGGATGAGTATGTCCATCTGCTTTCTGGTAAAAACTTCTGGGGGGACAATCCTTTGGGACGTTCCATTTTGGGCACTCAGGAAAATATCATTCAGTTTGACGCCGATCAGATCAAAAATTATTTCCATCGTCTTTATCAACCAGATCGAATTTTGATATCGGTTGCCGGCAATGTCGACCATGCACATTTAATCGATCGACTGGGGCCGGCTTTTGAATCTATCAAACCCGGCAATGGCATCAACGATCGTGTCACCCCCCAAAGCCAGGGTCTGGTCAATTTGAACTACCAAGACCTGGAACAGGTTCACATTTGTTTGAGTACCCCCGGGCTAGCCGTAAACGACCCGGGTCGTTACGCCTGTTCTCTGCTCAACACAATTCTGGGCGGCAATATGAGTTCACGCCTGTTTCAGCAAATCAGGGAAAAAAGAGGATTGGCCTATACGGTGTATTCCTTTATGATGTCCCATGTGGACACCGGTATGTGCGGCATCTATCTGGCGGTGGATCCCGCCAGAGCACTGGAAACCACGAACCTGGTGCTCCAAGAATTAGATCGGTTATGCGCCGAACCCGTATCGGCTGCCGAGCTGAAAGGAGCCGTTGAGTATACCAAGGGCAGTCTGCTGCTGGCATCGGAAAGTAATGAAAACCAGATGGTCCGCTGTGCCCAGAATGAAATTCATTTTAAACGTGACATCCGGCTGCAAGACGTTATCAGGCGTGTTGAATCGGTAACAGCTGCAGATATTTTAGAGCTTTCTCAAAGCCTATTTGTCAGAAACAAAATTGGATTAACGCTGCTGGGGCCGGATAAGAACGATAAACCTTTCGAAGATGCTCTGTATAAATAACCCCCTGGTTCCGGGTTCAGTGGCTTATAAAGGTTTCGGGTGTCAGGGAACTGCGGATCACATCGAAATTCAGATTCTCATGGAGATTATTAACGCCAATGGCTTCAGGACCAGCTTGGAACGCATTGGAAAAATTACTGACACCTGACACCTGAACACTGACACCTCATCATGATGAACGATTCACCTGTGATTAAAATCTTGCGCTTGCGTCCAGAAACAGATGCTGATATGCCCCTTCCCCGCTATATGACGCCACAATCAGCGGGCATGGATGTGTGCGCAGCCATAGAGCAGGAACTTGTTTTAGATAAAGGCGCTCGCGCCTTGATACCCACCGGCTTTGCGATTGCCCTTCCAACAGGCTATGAGGCCCAGATTAGGCCGCGCAGCGGATTGGCCGTCAAACATGGCATCGGGCTAATCAATTCCCCTGGAACCATCGATGCCGATTATCGTGGTGAAATCAAAATTGCGGTCATCAATTTAGGCACTCAGCCCTACACTGTTAAGCGCGGTGACCGCATTGCGCAAATGGTCATTAAACAAGTGACCATTGCGCAACTCGATGTGGTCGAAGAATTGGATGAAACCGAGCGCAATAACGGAGGATTTGGGCATACGGGTCAATAAAGGTTGGCCGGTTGAGCCTGTTATGCCCGTTGAGCCCGTTGAAATAAGCCAGATTCATTTAAATACCGTCTAACCGGCCAATAACGTTAGTCGTTATTGGAAGCTATCTCAAAAATGCATCTAACGCTCAATGGCTGCGTTAAAAACCGATTCAAAATGCTCGAATACTAACGTGTATGCTCCACTTTTGAATCGGTTTTCGCCTTGCCCTTGAGCGTAATCTACTATTTTTGAGATAGCTTCTGGTTATTCGTTTTTAGGGGGTATTGGTCGCCAGGTATTGGGTATTAGAGATATGTGGTTTGGTGACATATTGTTTTGATATAATTCTAATAACAAATAACATATAACCCATAACAAATACATTGAAACTTGAATTACAAAGAGATCGGCAGTGCGCTGATTACAATCTGGCGGTGTGTGTTTTGGCCAGCGGCAGCCGGGGCAATGCCATTTTTATTTCTGACGGCGTTACCGGCATTTTACTGGATGCCGGGCTTTCAGCCACTGAATTAAAACGCCGGCTTAAATCAAGGGGCTTGAACCCCAACGACCTGGATGCGATTCTGCTCAGCCATGAGCACAGCGACCACATCCAATCCGTCGGTGTGCTGTCCCGCCAGCTAAAGCTGCCGATATACCTCAGCAGCAAAATCAAAAAAAAGGCACTGCTTGGCAATTCGGTGCATGAGCTCCGACCGTTCCAGTGCGGCGTTTCATTTCAAATCAACAATTTAAACATCCATCCATTTACCGTTTCCCACGACGCAGCCGATCCGGTGGGATTTACTATCGGGCAAAACGGCCGCCGCATCGGCATCGCCACCGATCTGGGCACTGTCACGCCCCAACTCAAAAAGCGGCTGCAAGATTGTCATTTACTCATCCTGGAAGCCAATCATGACCCGCAAATGCTGCTCGACGGACCATATCCCTGGCCCTTAAAAAAACGGATTCAGGGCCGGCGCGGGCATCTATCCAATCAACAGTCAAAACGTCTGCTCCAACAATTGCAGCATAGGGGATTAAAACATGTCATCCTGGCGCACCTGAGTGAAACCAACAACAGCCCCCAAAAGGTTCTGGCTGAGGTATCTGAAGTCTTTAACCGCTGCAAACCGCGTTTGACGATCGCCAGCCAGCACCGCAGCAGTGAGATTATTTACCTTAAATAAGGTTTCAGTGTTCAGGTGTCAGGTTTCAGGGTAACCCGTGTAATACCAACAACTTCAATATCAATATGCCGCCATCATCATTTATTTCTCGGGGTCAACGATAGGCTCTCCAGGCCTTTTGCTGACACCTGACACCTGAAACCCAAAAGGTGTAACGCCGCCCACATTGACATCCTTTCTAGAGTGACTAGGTTAAAATACAGTCTATTTTCTATAATATCATTATTAATTTCAGTCGGTTTCCCAAATTATGACCTGCTCTGCCATATTGCGGCAGATTTAAATTTATCACGCAATATGTATATCCATATCGGAGGTAAATAACGTGGCCAATAAATACGCAGCCCGAAAAATGTTTGATGAGGGTGTTGCGGCTTATATAAAAAAAGACTTTAGGAAAAGTGTTGACCTGTTATCACGCGCCATAAAATACGATCCCTCACTGGCTCTCTTTTATGTCAGTCGGGGAGCAGCCCGTTTAAAATTAGAAATGGCGTTTGACGCGATAACCGATTTTGATCGCGCCATTGAGCTCGATGAGGATTATGTCCGGGCTTACCATTTACGCGGTTTGGCCTATGAAAAATTGGGTGAATTCGCCCGGGCTTTTCAAGATTTCGATCGCGCTCTGGAGATCGATCCTGAATATGGCGCCGCCTACCACAGCCGTGAAACCATGCTGTCAAAACCAAAACAGCCCGACCAGGCCTTTGAAGATTTTGAAATGGTCAATCACCTGATGGCCATGCGCTTAAAGCACTTTGATGAAAAAGTACCAAGCGATCTGGCAATCTAGGATTCAGAGGTCAGAACACAGAAGACCCGCCTTCGCTTTGGCAAGCTTCGCCGCGGCAAGCAGAGGTCAGAGGACATAAGAATCAGCGCGGTTCGATACCCTCAGCGCTGATACCATGGATATAGTATTTGGCATCATTTAAAAAGTGTAGAAAAATCACTACAAATGCAATCGATGCTTGCATCATCAGCGGCTTATTTTGGTACAAAATATCAAGTTGACGGCGCAGCACTTTTTTAGAATTAGAAGCAAAATAGGTAGAAAAAAGACCGTCCAACAGCTGTTCGCGGTCGGGTTTGGTGACCATATCTATGCGGCCACTAAAGCAATAGGTCATTGCTTCTAAGATTAGTTTGCGCTGTTCAGATAAATCCTTGAAATGATAGCCGAGAAGGTGCATCAGGGTCCTTTGCGCTTCCTGTAAACTGGCATCACAAACGGCCTCAAAAAGGACTCGCAGAGCTTGGTCATTGCCAATGGATTGATGCTGACGAATCAAAGAAAGCAATACCGTATTCTTAAACAACTGATGCAGCCGACGGGCGCCGTTCATGACCGATGCCGGCGCATGATCATTGGCAGGAACATACCCACGATAATTATTGACAAACATTAGCTGAAATATGTTTTTAAAAAAATCAACGCCCGCCAGAGGATCTTCCAAGTCAATGCGCATATCCAGCGTATTGTCCAAGCGATCCGCTAACTTAACATGCACAAGCTGCGGCGATTGGCTGGCACTTTCAAGTAGTCGGCCGATATATTGGTAGTAGGTTTCCCTTTCAGTTCGCGTTAGCGCTATGATATGATTCAGCAATACAGCTTCATCCTCATCCGGCATTCGCTCCAGAAGACTGTATAGCCGGCCTTCCATGTCCTTCCATTGAGCTGCATCGAAATCATTGGAACTGATATCTTCCATGATATCGTGAAACAGAACACTCAACAGCCCAACAATTTTCAATGGCTTTTGATAGCGTGCAAAAATCGCCGTCGCCCGCAAGGGATGCAGCACCGCCATGGGGCCCAGGTGACGTCTTTTTTGCCGATAGGCACTGAAAAGATAGCCGAGCGCATCCATTAAAAGACCCTTTTTTTCGCGGTCTTTTGAAACATTCCGGTCCAGGGCTTTACCGCCAATGATATACATCATGACGTTATAGCGATTTAACGATGCAGCGCTCAGATTATAGTTGAGAACTGACGATAATTTTAAAAATTCTGTCAGATCATACTGAGACATGGGTCATTCCCTTTTGGGCGGTACAATCGTGTACACTATATTGGCGCCAAAACCATTGAAGGGCAAGACTTTTTTTGACTACCCCTTTCTGGCTAGTGGCCATTACAAGGTTTCAGGTGTCAGGTTTCGGGTGTCAGGCATTCGGTGGTCCGTATCGAGCCCTTGCTACCCGGTAGAGATAACGGTCTAATGTTTTGGTTGTTTTCTGATTTGAATCTTGTGTTCCCTGACACCTGACACCCGACACCTATTATGAACCGGAAGCAAGGATTGTGATGGATAGGATATAGAATTGAAGAATGAGTATGCCGCTTGGAAACAATTTGGGCACGAAACGGAAGGCTTATTGAAACTCGGTAGCTAATTTATCAACTGAGGTGGCGATCTCATCAATGACCGGATCAAATTGGGCTTTATCCAATCCCACATAACTTAATATTTTCGGATCGAATTCAGCAAGTGATGCTGCATTGCCCGACGTAAATCCGGCTTCTTTAGCGGCGATATCCGCCAGGTGGACGACTAGTGCCAGCTCGTTATTCCCTGAACGCATGGGGGAGTGGTGATAGCGTATGGCCAGCGATTGGGTTTCGGGATAGCGCCAAAATCGTGAAGCGCGCGACATAACCTCGGCATGATCAAACCCTAAAATCATCTTTTCCGCTTCAATAAAATTTTCTGGCGTCTTTTTTAAATGGGCATTAAAATCTTTCCTGTGCTCCTCAACATAAGGGTCGAGTATAATTTTACCGGCATCATGCAGTAACCCGGCAATGAATGCATCTTCAACCAAATCGCTGTTGATTTTGGCGGCGATGATCTTGGAGCCCAATGCAACTGCCAGCGAATGTTTCCAAAAATCACTGGGATTTAATTGATAACCCTTTAGCTTTTTACTTAAAAGCCTCGATGAGGCCGCTATGGTAATCAATTCTCCGAGCGTTTTTTGCCCAAGTAAGATGGAAGCATGCTGAATCGATGACACCATACCGCTTAACCCATAATAGGCAGAATTGGCCAATGCCAAAACCCGCGCAACAATGGCCTGATCATGTTCGATGACCGCAGATAATTCCTTCAGGCTCGAGCCGGGGTCTTCCATTAATTCGCGCGCCTTGAGAATAATATTGGGCATCGGTGGCAATTCCACCAGACTGCGCAATATTTTGCTTTTCAGTGACAGGATCTCAGGTTTATCCTGGTTGTCGTTGATTGTAGAGGCTAAGCGTGTCTCCTCATCACCGGACGCCGTTTGAGAGTCAGGATGCGGCAAACCATCCGTCGGCAGCGAGAGTTGAACATGCACCTCGGCTTTGCACAGAGAACAGGCAAGTTCCAAGGCCCGTTTGTGGGTTACGATCAAATCACCGCTGATCGCACTGATTCTAAGGCATTTGGGGCATTCAATTCTCATAATAAATATTTTTCAGTAATTCGGCGATTAAATCAAATCCCACCAACCGGATGTCGATAGCGCCTTGTTGCCCGGTCGGTTTTTTTTAGTTTGAAATTTGCGTAATGTATTGTCATTGAATCAGTTCCTCGGCCCGACAGGTTCTGAAGAAGCGTTGACATTGCGCATGAAATCAAGATCGCTTTTGCTTCTTTGAACCATGAGGGTTTCCACCTTTTTTTTATCAAGACCCATCAAAATTTTGTAAGCATTATACTTGGTCTTGCAAAAGAAAATATCGAATGGCTCTTTTCTGCCCTCAGCACGGTAAATGCGAATGCCTGGAATATCATCTGTTTGTATGTATTCGCTATCAGCATTGATCAGCAGGGGTTCAATATCGCGTTTATTCAGCCAGGGTATGCAAGCGCCTTCCATGCCCAGATCCGGATCCATGATAGAGCGAATTTTTTCGGTCACACCGCCAACCGCAAGTATTATATCACCGGTCAGGGAACCGGTCACGCCATAGCGCTGATTGACCGGCTTTTTCACAAAATCAGATATGAGCGCGATATCCATGGCAACGGAGGCGCTGTCACCTTCCACCCCGCCGTGGGCCTGAATATATTCCACATACATTTCATACCCCACATATGGGGCTCCGATTTTGTTCAACACCTTTTTAATAGAGGCGCGCACGTTTTGTGCTGCCGCTTTGGCGATATCACCGATTTTACCAGGTGCAACCACTCTGTCAGCAACACCCAGATTAATCTGGCAATGTATTGGCAGGGGTTGACCTAGCATCTGGCTGCTGGAGTTAGAATGGATGACAGCCAAACCGACAACATAGCCGATTGAATCGGTCATTGAGCTAATATATTTTTTTAAATATTTTTTCTGCTGACCGAATTCCTGCGAAAGCCCTCCTTCCAGACTTAAGTGTTCTTTAAGTGCATGTTTAACATGCCGTGCTTGAACCAGGGTTGAATTTTCAAAAATTGCCTCAAACTCGGCGGATTTGATCACACCATTTATGGGACGCAAAATACTGCTCAACTTCCCATCCGAAGCCCGGCACCTCAATTCTTTTATAATCTCCAAAACGGCGCTTTTATCAAACTCGCGCTCTTGCAATTTAAAATCAGCGGGAAGTGATTTCCCGTATATGGTTTCACTGCGCTGTTTGACACTTTGGTAGCCTTCGGCTTTAATGACATCTCCCCAGGAATCTTTAAACTCAGCACCCAGATTAATGATTTCTTGTTTCACATATTGGGCAACCTGGCGTATGTTTTCGGTTGTCTCCGGAACGGCGCTTTCCATGCGGATGATTTCGCCCTTATCTTCAATGCGGCTTAAAAACGCCCCCTCACCCTCTTGCTGCAAATGCTGCAGGGTGTCATGGTTGCAGCAGGCAACAATGATATTATCGGCTTTGAGATGATTTTCTGAGCGGTCGGCAGCGCCGCTGCCCGTATTGCGTCCGCCTTCAAGGATGTAACGCTTGTTTTGCATAACCTCTAGCAATTCCGCCATGTATCCAACCTTGATCAGGGTTTTTAATTCATCAATATAAATAATCGGTGATTTAGCATGGGCCCCCAGGTAGGCCCGTTTGTGACAGGGCGTTTCAAGATTGCCGGATTGATACGGATCATGACGAAACCCGCCTTTCATGTTTCTGGCATCCGGTTCTGATACCCTTGCCATCAGGTCCATATCTTTGCGGGGATCGTATAAAATATCCGGTACCATGTCATATAAATGCTTGACGGCATTTCGGCGGTCAGCGATGGATTCCCTTTGGATTTTCTCCTGCGCCCGGTGATTGTTTTCCTGCATATACATGAAAATGGCACCCATTCCGGTTAGCCCGGCAGCGATAAAAGCAGGAGAATAAAAAATGCCGGCGGTGGCTGCAATGACCGTTGCCCATAACAGCGCCCGTTTCGCTTTGCGGGCCGATTGAATTTGATCTGAAAGATTAAACTCATCAACGGCATCTTTGGCCGCATCAATTGCTTGATTGAAATTGTCAAGGAGTGGGTCGATGATATGCGGATCGTCATAAGCAATGCGCACATGGTTTTTATCTTTACCTGGAAAGGCAATGATGGCTTCCTGGGGTCGCAGATAATCACCCAGGGATTCTTCCAGAACTTCCTTAAACATATTGGCCAGCATAGATTTGCCGGTTCCCGGTCTGCCGACCATGAGGATGTGACCCCTGTTTTGAGCAATTTTACGAATCGCCCGCTTGGCTTTATCCTGGAAAATGACCCGCTCGATGGGATCTTCAGGAACATCGATTTGAGCGGTATCCGCAAAAAAATCAAGTCGTTCCTCGAGGGTGTGAGGATAATCCAGCAATTCCTTTATCCACTCATAATCATTGTCTTTATAGTCACTCTTCATGGTTGAAACCTTCTATCGAATCCAACAGATAAAACATGCCGGCTTCAGAACCTTTGACGCGGTTTTGGATCTCATTATGAACCTGCGGTAATTTTTTCCGGAGCATGTCTAAAGCTCTTAAATCGTGTAACACTGATATCAGTGTGGTCATATTTTCCTCAAGACCATTGCCCTGAGGTATATAATTAAAAGAAATTCCAATTTGCATATAATTCAGCGCAGGCCGAATTAAATTCCGCTGGTGGTTATCGATTTTATTGTCGCTTAAAATTTCCCGATAAACTTTAGGAAATGGTGACTTGGCATAATTGACCTCAAGTTTTTGGTTAAAAAACAACTTCACGGGTTTGGCCTGCTCGCGGATGCACTTTTCAAAGGCCTTTATTAATTTTTGGTCTTCTACCAACGCCTGCTGCAGCAAAAACATGTATTTAAGCAAATCATCGTTATCCAGTCGGAATTCGACCGCATTATTTGCATTTAAAACGCAGCACTGGGGTTTGCCATTACGCTCAAAAACCATCAAACGGTGGATCTGCTCGGATCTGAAAGCCCGAAAGTCAAACCCGCGCATCTCAAACAGACCGTCGCCGATATACGCTTTGCGGAGCAATACACCCACATTCTTGGATATATAATTTTGCATGTATTTTAATTTTTCTTCGATGCTGCCCTGAAGCTTCAAATAGGTCAGGCTACCGCCAAGGTCTTTGCAGATGCCGATAACATGTGCAATTCGATAAGGATCAATTTGGGCCAGGCGCCGTGCAACGGCATCATAGGCGCGTAAGGACCCGTAAATGTTAAATAAATAGCTTTCTAAGGTTTTGTCCCTAAGCGGTGGTATCCATATCTTGTTATGGGATACGAGCACCTCCGGCGGGATGAGATGGCTGTTCCAAACCCGACGCAGACGGCGAGGTAAAAGACGTTTTAATTTTTCAACAATTTTAGTTGTCGTTCGCTGGGGATAATGGATTTCACATCCGATGAGCCGTTTTTCAACTTCAATAGGTTGGGGATTCAATAGATAATAGGCGATATCGGATATCTGATATTCCCGAACATTCTGATTGGCTTTGCCACCGTCAATTTTGCTCAGATCAAATTGAGAATCCCGGCCTTCAGTGATAATCCAAATATTGGTATTTAAACCGCTGAAAGGTTGCGCATTTTTCAGTGCTGACACGGATGCTCCCTCTTACATAACAGTTCTAAGTCGGGCCGGATACAAATCGACCCAGCGATCCGGTCACTGATGGTCTCCTGCCATCGCAGACTGGCCTCGCTTGATGCTTATCGGTATTTGAAATAACGGGTTAGATTTAATATCGGTAAAATTTTTAAAGACTTGAAACTTAATGTGGTATTTGGCAGGCGATGATATCGTTTGGTGGTCTCATTTACCATTTGCAGACCCTTTCAGGTCCAATGCACTGCATATAGCGAAAACTGGCATTTCAATGTCAAAACCGTGACTCCGGAAAAATTTTCTTAGTGAACAGCCTTGCACCCAGAATCAAGCAAATTGATAACCTATCGATATCAAACAACTATTTTCTGTTTGAAGTTGAAGCTGCTTTTGGTACAAATCTTGCTACGATAAGCATAGCCAATGAATGGATTAAAAAACAATAGGAGGTTTCGACATGTTTTATAGATGGGTTCTCATTGCTTTTTTGGGTCTTTTTTTAGTGAGTTGTGCCACCATGCCGGCCGCGGGGCCATCCCAGCCGCAGGAGGTCGTGGTCAAAGTTCAGGCTGCAGATCCGACCCAGGTCAAAGTTAGCCAGAACGATAATAGTGAGCGAATCAACAGATCGATGGAAGTCCCCAATCAGGAAGGACACCTTTCACAACTGTCTTTTATTTCTAAGGACAAAGCCTTTGTTAAGATTTTTTCAGGCCTTTCGGTATCGGATGTCACACGCCTGTGGAACGATCTTTGTGTTTTGGAAAACAATACCGATATCCGGGATGTTAACTTATTTATTAATTCACCCGGCGGCGATGCATTTTCAGGACTGGCGCTGGCCGATCAGATTGAACGCGCGCGGCGAAAGGGATTCCGTATTACGGCTCATGCTTCGGGAATTATCGCCAGTGCGGCCGTACCGGTATTTGCCGTTTGTAATCAACGGTTTGCAGCCCCAGGAACCATTTTTATGGTGCATGAGGCCGCATTGTGGAAATGGCCGGGACGCGAAACGGCATCGGATATCCGCTCGCAAAACGAGCTGATGAGTCTGCTGCGCGAGCGCTATATCAGCAAATTGACCGCCAATACCAAGTTAGATAAAGGCAAATGGGAAGAGCTGGAAAAGAAAACGACCTGGTTCAGCGTTGAAAAAGCATTGGATTGGGGCTTGGTCGATAAGATCGAATAACCGACGATGTCCACAGCCAAAAGATAAAATTTGATTGCTCATCTTCAGATGCTACGCTTGACATTCGCTGCATTTCTTGAGCGCCGCGGCAAGAAGGCCGCACCCAATGATAAGCAGCGTCTTATTCATGGAAGCAATAGTACTGGAAGGTGTAACCATCTTAGAAGATGGGAGTGGAACCAACGTAGCAGCGTATTGTCGAAATCCTCAACATCCCCAAAATAGCAACGCTTAAAATTCAAAGAGAGCTGGCCCTAAACATAACACCTGGGCCGCTCTCTTTTTTTTGCAATGTTGTGCCAGTTAAAGTTGCTGAGGATACTGTCGCAAAAATTGATCCACCAGATAGTCACGAATATGCTTGCGGGCTTCATCGGTTAGATCCTCAAATTCAAGACCGATCTGCAGCGCTTGGCTGGTTTGATCCGATTCGCGGGCCCAATCCACTCGCCCGTTGACCCACAGCGGCATCTCAGCTACTGTATTATTCTGGTGGGGTATCAGTGAATTAATATCAATACCAATTTTGTGACCTGCAGCAAACAAGGCGTCAAGAAGGGCTTTTTCACCATTTTTAATCTCTATGCAAAGCCCGCCCTGGCTTATATTTTTGGTTGTTGCCAAGTAGGTTTGGCTCGTCGGATTTCCTGTAATTCTTAATTGCACCTCGAGCGCTTTTTCCAGTCTGACATAGGCTCTGCGTTCACTGCCGTTAAACTGTTTTGCTTCCATTTCATCTCCCCCTATCGCCAAGAATCCGTCATTAAGGCTGGGTCAGCCTTACCCATCCGTGCAATGGCAAACGACATGGGATAATTCAGGCACCCGCACGGCAGCCCTTTGCGAAACTTCAGGCACTGCGCTGGTTTATATTTGGGTGTTTTCTATTTGGAATTTTAATTGAAGCTATCTCAAAAATGCATCTAACCCGGCAGAGGCGGGCAGGCGCTCAATGCTCCGCCAATATTGGTGGCGGATTACAAACAGATTCAAAATGCTCGAATACTAATCCGCCGGAGGCGAACGCCACTGTTGAATCGGCCTGCGACGAGCTACTCTCGGCCTGTGTTCGAGTCGAAGGCAGTCGTGCCGTTTGCGCCTTGCCCTTGAGCGTAACCTACTATTTTTAAGACAGCTTCTTGTTAAATTGGCTAAAGCCAGTTTTGTCCCCAGTTGTGTGTTTCTTTTACGGAAGGCCAACAATGCAAAGGGTGCAGTGTAGTGCAGGATGTCCTCATTTCTAACTATAGCTAAAATTGACCGAAAAGGCAAATTTACTGCACAGAGTTGGTTTGGCCAGTTTAGTCCGTTGAGCCAGTTAAAAACGGATAGATATCTAATTTTTATTACGGGAAACGGGCTCAACCTTATGGCGCAATTTAGTCATTAAAATTCGGTGGGTAGCGGTTTCTGAGCGCAACGTCATTTTGGAGACGGTAATGTCAAATTCAAAATGAAAAAATTTAAAAAGATCTTGGCCGCCTTTTCTGATCTCCCACACAAGAATGACCTCACCGCCGGGCCTTAGATGGGATTTGAACAGGTGCAGAAGTGCATTAAGATACTTTTCTTTATAAGTAACTTCAGATGCGACGATGCAATTATACTGGGTCTTTAGCTGTGGACGGAACCAGTCCAGCTTGATAATCGGAAAATCCGGACAATTATTGTAGTGAGCGTTAGCCCGGGCAAAATTTATGGCGTGCGGATCATATTCGGACAGGGTAATCTGGTGGCCGAAGGTTGCGGCAACAATACTGACCTGACCGACACCACCACCGATTTCTAAAAATCTGTTGCTGGCATCCGGCGGCATATCAGCCAGATATGATGACAGCACCCACGACGCCGGCCAGATTTTTGCCCACAGCGGAAAGTCATTAAATACATCGTAGGGATTCAGAAACCGATGCAAATATTTCGGCAGCAGGAAGCTAAATTTCCTATTATTAATGACCATGTCGGTGGTCTCGGTTTCGTACGTCTTATGAAATTCTTCGAGTGAGAATACCATATCAGCTAAGTCTGTTGCCTTAATAAGCAGATATCTTTGACAATGCTGTTCTTTGCGTACCACATAAAAATGCCTCTGTAAAATATTTATCAGCACCGCGGTTTTTCGGTCGCTTGGCCCATTGTAATGCTGGTATTGGCAAAAGTGCATCGATATGATCGGATCGGGTGGTAAAGGGTTGATATCACCTCAACTTCACTGAATTTTACCAGCAAAAATATGGGTTGTAACTGGCGATAACACTTCTTATATTAGGCGTCGATTGAACGTTGCCCGAACACCAGTCCAGGAGTCCTTATGAAGCAAACCTATTATGTCGACGGTCAATTTGTAGATGCAACGGAGGCAGTCATTCCGGTTGACGACCTTGCGATTATGAGAGGATATGGCGTCTTTGATCTTTTGCGCACCTTAAACGGTCGGCCGTTATTTCTGAAAGAACACATTCAGCGACTTGAAGAATCGGCACGACGTATCGGTATTAAGTTGCCATGGACGCAACGCCAACTGGTCGACATTGTCATAAACACCTTACATCGCAATTCCTTTCAGGAGTCCAACATTCGCATTGTGGTGACCGGCGGCTCCAGCCCTGATTTTATCACTCCCCAGGGAAAGCCCCGGCTGCTGGTTCTGGTTACCCAGGCCCCGATGCTGCCCCAAGAGTGGTATATTGATGGTGTAAAAATCATTACATTTTTTTCAGAAAGAAGCATCCCAGGCGCCAAAAGCATTGATTATGTGGCCGCAACCATTGCCCTTAAACAGGCGCGTGATCAAGGCGCTATAGAGGCCGTTTATGTCGATCATAACCAATACGTGCTTGAAGGTACAACCAGCAATATTTTTGCATTGATCAACGGTTCGCTGGTCACACCAGGAAAGGGAATTTTAAGCGGTATTACCCGTAAAGCTGTTTTGCAACTGGCTGCAAAAACACTTACCGTCGAAATCCGCGATCTGGATTTAGATGAGCTCAGATCAGCAGAAGAAGTGTTTATTACCGGCACCAACAAAATGATCGTTCCGGTCGTCCAAGTCGATAAGCGCACCATCGGCAAGGGGCGCCCGGGCCAAGCCACCCGGACACTGATGCACGCCTTCAGCAAACAAATAGATGACTACCGTCACCAGAAAGCCGGGTAGTCGAAAAATTATAGGCGGCAGCGCAAATACATCTTTGCATGGGTGCCAACCTTTGCTATAACGTGGCTGAAGCAGACGAGTTCATATGCTGTATTGAAAAACGCTATGCGAAACTGATCAAAATTCCGCAACAGCGACCATCGGTTGCTTTCGGAATGGAAAAATATGAGGAGGCCCTGTATGTCGAGTAATGACACCTACGATCTAATTATCATCGGTGGCGGACCGGGGGGATTGACAGCCGGCATTTATGCCATGCGCGCTGCACTCAAAACGGCTCTCATCGAATTGGGTGTACCCGGTGGCCAGATGAACAACTCCGATTCAGTTGAGAACTGGCCCGGTGATGAACACATCGGCGGTTCTGAGCTGGGCGTCAGATTTCATCAACACGCCCAATCTTATGGATTGGAGATTCTTTCTCAGGAGGTTGTGGAACTTGAACCCGGTCTCGACATTCACACCGTTAAGCTCGCCAACGGCGACCAATTGAGCGCCCACGCGGTTATCTTGGCAACCGGCGGCAGCCCGCGCAAACTGGATATTCCCGGTGAAGAAGAACACTATGGCAAGGGTGTTTCTTATTGTGCGGTTTGTGACGGTTTTTTCTTTAGAGACAAAACCGTTGTAGTGGTTGGCGGTGGTGACACGGCTGCAGAAGAAGCCCTCTATCTTGCCAAATTGACCAAACAGGTATATCTGGTCCACCGCCGCGATGCCTTACGCGCTAGTGCACTTTTGCAGCAACGCGTCAAAGCTGAATGTAAAATCGAGATCTTGTGGAACACGGTGGCAACAGAAATCAAGGCCAATGATGAGGGTGTATGCGCAGTGGATTTACAGGATACGCAAACCAGTGAAAAAAGAGAGCTGGCAGCAGACGGTGTATTTATTTTCATCGGCTTCGAACCGAATAATAATCTGGTACCGGCCGGAACGAAGATGAATGCCGATGGTTATGTAGTCACCGACGAAAAATGCGAGACCAACGCCCCCGGAATTTATGTCATCGGTGATCTTAGAGAAAAAGCATATCGACAGATCGTCATATCGGCATCCGATGGCGCCACGGCTGCGCTGTCAGCTGCTCACTATATTGAAACACGAAAATCTGAAGAAGCCTGCGAATTGCCTGAAGAGCTCCAAACCCAATAACAGTAAATCCGAACAGCTTCGTGTCCTTGGCCGTAAATCTTATTCGGGTTATGATTAAATCCGTTCATTCACCGCGAAGCGCACCAAGATGCACGAAGTTAAAATAAAGAATTTTTCATTCGTTACTTTGTGCCCTTCGTGAACTTTGTGGTAAAATCTAATGATAAGCTATTACTGATATTCTTAAGTGCAGCGTAATATGTCCGGTGTGATGCGTTTATTGTTGAAATTTCTAATCTTAGCCATCATGCTGCTAGGCTTGCCGCTGATAGGGATATGGGCGGCTGGATTCCCGCTTAGCGATTATCTGGAATTTCCTCCCCAAACCCGTTATGTTCGTCACGCCCCATTTTCCGGTCTGGCATTTTTTATTTACAGCCTTCTTATTGCTGCCTGCACGACACCGCTGATTATTCGCGCTTTAAAACCAGCGCCGCAAAGAGCACCCAACATTCAGCGACATAAACGACCATTTCCAGCATGGGGATGGCTTGGCCTGATCCTGGGAATAGGGACCTGGATCTTAGCATGGTCGCGATTCAGCTGGTTTGCCGCATTACAGCCGCACACCTTTACCCCTCTGTGGGTTGCCTTTATTATCGTCATCAATGCATTTGGATATCGGCAGAACGGGTATTGCATGCTGCTTTGTCGTCCGATTTTTTTTCTACTACTTTTCCCCATCAGCGCTGCCTTTTGGTGGTTTTTTGAATATCTGAACCGATTTGTGCAAAACTGGTACTATATCGGACCCGAGTTTAGCGCCTGGGAGTATTTTTGGTACGCCACCTTGCCATTTGCTACGGTGTTGCCAGCAGTATTGGGCCTCAGAGACGCGTTACGGTCTAGCCGATGGCTTCCGCTAAAGTTTGACCATTTCAAACCGCTGCAATTACAGCATCCCAAAATTATTGCCGCCCTGCTACTTGCACTGTCCGCTGCAGGACTGGCCGGCATCGGGGTCTGGCCCAATATCTTGTTCCCGCTGCTTTGGGTGGCGCCGCTGCTCATTATCCTATGCCTTCAAACACTGATGGGCGAGCGACATCTTTTAACCGATCTGACGGTGGGAAATTGGACGCCGCTAGTGGCCGCTGTTTTGGCAGCATTTATCTGCGGCTTATTCTGGGAAATGTGGAATGTGTTCAGCCTGGCCAAATGGAAGTACAGCATTCCCTTGGTGCACCGTTATCAGATATTTGAAATGCCGCTGCTGGGGTATGCCGGCTATCTTCCTTTTGGTCTGCAGTGTGCAGTGGTTGGCAATTTGTTGGAAAATATCACACCTGCGCCCCAGTGATGTTGGCCTTTGCATGGACCAATATGGCCAGGCACAAAAATCGCTTTTACCACAACAAATCTTATATTTAATCTTGACATACCCCCACATATTGTATATCGCGGAACAGTGTGGTATACTCTAACTAAGCGCTTAAGGTGCCCCACTTCACGCAAAATTGGCGGACTGTTTTTTTCATGTCAGCGCCAAAAAAAATAAGACAAGGCCAAGCATAAAACCGCTCAGGGTGAAGACGGCTTTGAGAATTCCGTTGACGACCATCAATATGGGTGCACTGAATGCAAAGGCCATTGTCCTTATGGTTGTAAAATAAATCACGGAGGTTGTTTCTTTTCAAATAGGTATTACCATCTGAATCTGCCCGATACGCGCTCTGCAACGAAAAGCTGCTGATGCGCACAGGGCGTTGGCTGTAGTTGCTCACTGGCTGAGAAAATGTTGATCAGGTTTTAAACATATGCATAAGAACATTGGATTTATCTCAACTCGACTTGCCGGCACGGATGGTGTTTCACTTGAATCCAGCAAATGGGCGGACGTTCTGCAGCAAAGCGGGCATAAATGCTTTTGGTTTGCCGGTGCGGTAGACCGCAAGACGGAATATAGCTTCCATGTTCCTGAAGCCCATTTCAAAAACGAGCAAAATCAATGGATCAACCAGCAGGTCTTTGGTCAAAAGGGACGCGAACAGCCGGTTACAAAGGCCATCCACGAGCTGCGCTCTCGTCTGAAATTTAAACTTCATGAGTTCATCAAAAAATTTAATATCGACCTGCTCATTGCCGAAAATGCGTTAACCATCCCCTTGCATGTGCCTCTGGGATTGGCCATTACGGAAACCATTGCAGAAACACAATTGCCGACCATCGCGCACCATCATGATTTTTACTGGGAACGCGTCCGCTTTTCGGTCAATGCCGTTGGTGACTATATCCAAATGGCATTTCCGCCAAATCTGAACAATATTCGGCATGTCGTCATCAACTCAGCTGCACAGGAACAGCTGGCCCTGCGAACCGGAATTGCTTCAACGATCATTCCCAATGTGTTGGATTTCGAAAATCCGCCCAAAATCAGCAAAAAGCGAACCGACGTTTTTCGCCAATCCATTGGCCTTAAAAGCGATGATCGCATGATTTTACAGCCCACGCGTATCATTCAACGCAAAGGTATTGAATTTGCGATTGAACTGGTCAAGGAACTTAAAAATACGCAAAATAAGCTCGTCATATCACACGAAGCCGGGGATGAAGGTTTTGAATATGCGGAATGGCTGAAGGAATATGCCTGTGAACATGATGTCGATCTGCGCCTGGTCTCCATTCAGGTTACAGACCCGTGGTCGGAGAACGGTAACAACAGCACCAAGTATTCACTATGGGATGTTTACCCGTACGCTGATTTTATTACTTACCCCAGCTTATACGAGGGCTTTGGCAATGCCTTTCTAGAGGCCATTTATTTTAGAAAACCGATTCTGATCAATCGCTACTCCACGTTTGTGCGCGATATCGAACCGCTGGGATTTGATCTGGTGGTGATGGATGGCTTCCTGTCCAAACAAACGGTCCAAAATGTAGTGGAAATTCTGGGATCAGCAAAACGCAGAAAAAAAATGGTCAAGAGCAATTATGAGGTCGCCTCACGCCATTACTCCTATCAGGTGCTGAGAAATCAACTTTCCAGCATTCTACAAAGTTTCTTTGGTGACACTATCGGGCAGCTCACCTCCCAGAGCCGTCCGGCAAAATCCAAAGGATATCTGTACATCAATTCACATCAGGTCATGTACAAACATATCGACAGCCAGCGCTGCGGCCCCAATCCAAAAAAGAAAAGTTCAAGTGCACGGCGTTAAGCACAACTCCTTTTTCACTGGATACCCTATTATCAACCGATTTGAATAATGCGCCCGATGGTTGAATCGGACCATTTCGATCTTACTTTATACCTTAACCATTATTGGCTATCTATCAGCATTTATCGCTTTAAAAGTTGTAGGGCCAAAGGATAGGCCATGTCGTTTGAAACTATTCGCGGATTAAAAGGTAAGGTATATGTACCTGATCCGCTGGAAAAAGGTTTTCAGAAGCACCCGTGCAAAGACTGTTATGTGTGCCAGCTTTGCAATGACGATCGCTGCCGGGTATGCCGTGATGGGCAAAAGGCCTGCCAGTGTGACACGCTGGCTAAACGCTAGCCTGACAGTTTGATGTGCATTGACAAGTTGAGCAAATCTTCCAATATAAAACTATCTTAGCACCAAAATAAGGAGTTAAATTATGAATCGCTTGAGCTGTCATTTTGAAAGGATTTCAGATACGGTCGTGGGACTGTTTTTGCTCTTCCTCGGTCTAATACTCACAATAATTAGTTTTTCCATCCTTCCAGTGATTGGCTTGGTTATTGCCATTCCGGTGCTGGTTCTGGCTGTTTCATTCTTAGGCGCTAAAAAGAGCAAAGAGTGTGCCCTGGTCAGCAGGAAGGCAAGAAAACTGTTTACAGATTGATCACCGAATAAAAAACCCCTGTCGGCGTCAAGCCGCCGGAAAATCGCAACCGTTTCGAAGGCCATCGTGGCCTTCAGGGTTGAAATCAACAACGGCAGATAACCAACAGCCAATTTTCGCCATGAAACGCCCGATAAATATTGGGCGTTTTGATGTGGGCAAGCGCTCAGCCGACTGACCGCAATGCATGAACGCCGGAGTTGATTTGCCGTCAGTTTTTGCCCTTGACCGGTGGGGTGGGATCGTATATCGTATATTTACGATAAACCGACACGGGATGTCTACCATGAACAATGATGGTACTAAACCAACCAGCTGCTGTGAAAAGCCATCTCACGAATCGATGGGAATTCAGATCGCGGCCAAGCCAAACGAAGATGCTCTGCAAAATGACGTCTGCTGTGGGTCTCCACCGGGTCCGGCAAGCAGCGACTATGAAAAACCGGGTTACGCCCTGCTTGATTATGTTGAAGCGTTTGTTCAAACACCGGCCGGCCCAGTCCCACGTGTGAAAACGGCTTTACAGTGGCGCGATCATCTCGGCACGATTCAAGCACGTTTGGGAATCTATCGCGCACAATATAAGATTGCGCCAGGGCTGTATTGTGTTGGCAAACCGGATGCCCAAGCACCCGTGCTGGTTACCGCTAACTATAAGTTGACTTTCGACGCCCTGCGCAAAGAACTCGAAACGGTCAGCGCATGGATATTGGTGCTGGACACCCACGGGGTTAATGTGTGGTGTGCTGCCGGCAAAGACCTATTTTCAACCACGGAGTTGATTGAACGGGTCCGGCACACGGATCTTAAAAAAATTGTCTCCCATAATCAGTTGATATTGCCACAACTGGCAGCCACAGGCGTTGCGGCCCATCATGTCAAAAAAGCAATCGGCATCAAGGTGATATATGGACCGGTGCGCGCGCATGACATCCCAACATTTTTGGCCGATGACTTGATGCTAGCACCAGCGATGCGTCAGGTTACCTTCAACACCCTGGAGCGCGTGATTCTGATTCCGGTGGAATTGGCCCACTTGCCTAAACCTTCTTTTTGGGTTCTTCTGGTTGTCTTCGTGATTTCAGGAATTGGAACACAGGTGTTCTCTTTTTCCGCTGCTTGGGGGCGGGGGATCATGCTGGCAGCTGCATATGGTACGGGCATTTTCGCTGGAGCCATCGTCACACCGACGCTTTTGCCCTGGATTCCGGGAAGATCATTTGCTGTCAAGGGTGCCATCATCGGGGGTGCCAGCGCAGTTGTAACAGTGGGGTTGCTTCGAACTGAATTGCAGTTTCTGGGCACCGTGGCGCTCGTGCTATGCACCATCGCTGTCAGCTCATATCTGGCGATGAACTTTACCGGATCCACCCCTTTTACGTCGCCCTCAGGAGTGGAGAAAGAAATGCGCAAAGCCATACCGTTGCAGGCATCAGCCCTGCTGATAGCGCTGGTCGCCTGGATCGGCTCCGCCTTTTCAGGTTTGGCAAATTAAATTTAATTTTCGTGCCTTTTGTTATTATGCTTTGTTCACCACGGATGACACGAAGTTCAGAAAGCGTTTCAATAGCAATTTTGAGGAGATCAATCTTTGTGTTATTCGTGAACTTCGTGGTTATATCGTAATTAATTATGGCCTGTTTAGTTTAGGATTTGTAAATGGAAACGTTTAGATATCTGCCTGGTGTGACCACATTGACTTTGAATCCCCAAGCCTGTGTGGGTTGCGGTATGTGTGAGATTGTCTGCCCGCATGCCATCTTTTCAATGCACAACAAAAAGGCCCGCATCGATGATCTGGACGCCTGTATGGAATGCGGTGCCTGTGCTAAAAATTGCCCCGCGGACGCCATTGGGGTGTCACCGGGTGTGGGCTGTGCGTCCTATATTATTCAGACCTGGATCAAGGGCAGGAACACCGCTGTGTGCTGCGGCAATTAGAACCTATCTCAAAAATGCATCTAACGCCCAGGGGCATTGTTGTAAACCGATTCAAAATGCTCGAATACTATCGTGTATGCTCCACTTTTGAATCGGTTTACGTCGCGCCCTTGGGCGTGATCTACTGTTTTTGAGATAGGTTCTATGCCACTCACCCAAGACCCTCACTTCGAAAGCCGGTCCCAGAAAGCTTTACCCTGCGCCTGCCGATGGTCACCAGATGGTCGTTCCGCTTTTTTCTCGTTTGCGGCATTGCCTCCGCGCAGTCGCGCGATGCGCTCTTCAAGGGGTGGATGCGTTGAAAACAAGCTCATCATACTTCTGCCTGACAAAGGATTTACGATAAACATATGGGCGGTAGACGGGCTCGCATTCATCGGTCTTTGTTTCGAATACTGGCCCAATTTTTCAAGCGCGCGGGCCAATCCTTCCGGGCTGCCCGCAAAACGCGCGCCGGTCGCATCCGCCAAGTATTCGCGTGATCGCGAGATGGCCATTTGAATAATCATGGCTGCAAACGGCGCCATTATCGACATGGCAATCAGTCCGATGGCGCCGCCTCCCCGATCGCCATCACCGCCCCTTCCGCCAAACAAGGCTGAAAATCGCGCCATATTCGCCAGGACCATAATAGCACCGGCCATGGTGGCCGCAATGCTGCCGATTAAAATATCACGATTTTTGACATGCGCCAATTCATGCGCCAGCACACCCTTGACCTCATCGTGTTCCATTATATTGAGCAAACCCTGGGTAACAGCCACAACGGCATGCTCCGGGTTGCGGCCGGTGGCAAAGGCATTCGGCGTGTCTTTAGGTATGACATAAATCTTAGGCATCGGAAGCTGGGCATTATCGGCCAGCGTCTTGACCATCTCATATACTCCCGGTGCCTGCTCAGGACTGACTTCCTGGGCACGGTACATTTTTAAAACAATTTTATCCGAAAACCAGTAACTGAAAAAATTCATCCCCGCGGCGATCAAAAGCGCAAGGATCATTCCCTGTTGCCCGCCAAAATACTGCCCGATCCAAATGATTAAGGCCGTCATCACAGCCAGTAGGATCGTAGTTCTTATCCGGTTTCCCATCGCTCTTAACTCCTTTTATTCTGCCCATGGATAGCGGCTGTGCATTAAGCACAATCAGTTCGCCTTTATGTCCAGCCTTTGTTGCTGATATCATGTTGAACTTTACTGCCAGAATATAAAGCGGTACTTAAAATTGGCAAGCTCGCGCATCCAATTTTAAAGTGGCGTCTGACGCTCTAGGCCGGATTATTCATAAAAGTCGATTTGCAATAACTAAATGAAATTCAAAAAAATAATTATTCTTTTGTAAAAATACTTGTTGTTTGCCTTAGGTTAATATGCTACACGCAAAGGTATTGCCGAAGAGAGCAATTGCAGGCCGTCATGCCAACAAATATACGTTAATCAAATCCATGATCTGCACCCGGTTAGATGCCCCCCTGACCGAAAATGCGAGATAAACCCAACGCTTTGGTGCTGCATTGACGGATGAAATTAGGTGAGCAGAATGGAGAAATTGAAAACCGCGCAAGACTCGCTGCAGCTCGTGGAGCCATACAGCCAATCCAGCGATTCACAGCGTATCCCATCCGCAAACCCACCCGTCGCTGATTCACAAATCAGTCCAGCCGAAAAAAAAGCACTCTACGCCGTAACGCGCAGACATACGGAAGAAGAGGCTGCGCAAGCCGTCAGAATTCGCAAGGCACAGCTGATCAATAAAATCAACTTCATTAATTTTCAGGACAGAACGCTTCTGGTCAATCTTAAACACCGTTCCTATCATAGTCTTAAAACACTTTTGGCCAGGCCTCAACCATGCATGGGCGATGAGCTGGATTGTTCCTGGGAAGATTCGCAAAACGACTTACAGTCATTGGACGCATATGAATTTCAAAATCTTTTAATCCCAGATGGTCAAAACCTCATCAGCTTGGAACCCGAGCTGATCCGCATGGATAAAAAAGTCATTCGGCTATTGCTACCGGAACATGGTGTTGAAGTCAGTTCACGGAAGATGCAGCGCCATGCCAGCATAGGAATAACGGCGCAACTCATACAAAACAGCTCTATTTTTTCCGGCACACTGGTAGATTTTAATGCCTGTTCTCTTAAGGTAAAGCTCAAGGCTGAGCCACCCCAAACTTTTGAGTGGATTAATTCAGAATCTACAATTAGCCTTATCTTATCCGATTCCAAAGAAACGTATTATTCCGGTGAATGCAAAATCATTCGACATGACGCAGATAAAAAAAATCGCGTTTACATATTAAAACCTATCGTCTATGAAATTCAACGCTTCAAGAATAAAGAGTTTCGAAGTAACCGCTACCAATTAACACCTTCACCGAATGTTTTCTTCAGACACCCCTTAACCCATAGACGGTTTGATCTTAAAGTCATCAATTTGTCAGGATCGGGGTTTGCGGTTGAAGAAAGCCACACAAATTCCGTACTTTTGCCGGGTATGATTTTGCCTGAATTGGAGTTAAGTGTTGCCAACAGTTTTAAAATCAAATGTCGCGCTCAGGTCGTTTATCGTAAAAGCATCGACACTGAAGTTGCGGAAAACAAAGTAAAATGCGGTCTGGCGCTGCTCGACATCGATATCCAAGATCACGCCAAACTAATTTCTATTCTGCAACACGCCAAGAATGAAAATTCCTACTTTTGCAATCGTGTCAGCCTTGATGAGCTCTGGAATTTCTTTTTTGAAACAGGGTTTATCTATCCTGACAAGTATGAGCATATTGAAAAAAACAAACATCAGATCAAAGCGACTTACGAAAAACTTTACAATCGCGACTCCAACATTACACGACATTTTATCTACCAGGACAATGGCCGTATCCTGGGGCATATGGCCATGCTTCGCTATTACAATACTACCTGGTTAATTCACCATCATGCCGCCCGCAAATCAGCTCTCAACAAAGCCGGGTTGATCGTCCTCGACCAAATTGGCCGCATGGGCAACAATTCCCACCGACTCAATTCGCTGAACATGGACTATTTGATTTGTTATTACCGCCCTGAAAATAAATTTCCGAGCCGAGTCTTTGGGGGAGCTGCCCAGTCAATTCATGATCCTCAAGGATGCTCAATAGATGCCTTCGCCTACTATCATCATCGGCACGATCTAGCCCGCAAGGCACATCTGCCGGAAACATGGCAGCTTGATGAGATATCAGAGATGGATCTTTTGGAGTTGGAAAATTTTTACCAGCACGTATCCGGAGGGCTGATGCTGGATGCCACCGATTTGAAACCCGACTGCCTTAACATTGATGCACTTTCTAAAGAATACAATCGTATGGGCTTAAATCGCAACCGTCACCTCTTCGCAGTGCGGCAGCAAGAGCAGTTAAAAGCGGTGGTTATGGTGAATTTAACCAACCTTGGCCTCAATCTGTCTGATTTAACCAATTGCATCAAAGTTTTTGTTATCGACTCGAAAGCATTTTCGCCAAAAATCTTAAACACCACCCTCGACACCCTGGCCATAAAATTTGAAAAATCAGACATGCCCGCACTTTTATATCCTGCCGCCTATGCCGATGAAAAGGGCATTGCCTACGAAAAGCACTATAATTTATGGGCATTCAGCCTGCAGTTCTCGGATCAGTATTTCAAGTATATCAATCGGCTGCTGCGATTCTTTTAGGATCAATCTCAGGAAACAGGCTTACGCCCGCAGCAGGAAATAAGGGGGGTGTAGGTAAATCTTCTGAAATCACTGAAAAATTCGACAAATTCTTTAAAAAAGCCGTCGAAACCATCTTCATAGGCATCAAACTCAATCCCCGAATGCTTCCCAATGGTTTCCACTTTTTTGGTAAAGTTAAAATTATCGACGTCTTTTAATTCACCGAAAATGAGGTTATGGGGTGTGACCTTAACGTCAATATCCCGGTAGCCTGTGTCATAAAGGTATGAATACAATTTAATTCCGGCATACGGATCGAAGTTAAACTCATTTTGGATAATATCCATAATGGCATTTAAATACTTTTCCAGTCGACTGGTGTGACCGAAATACCGCATACAGTTGCAGTCCAGATCGATCAGGCATAGAATTCCGCCCGGTTTTAAAATCTTTGAGATATTTTTGACAATATCCGGGCTTTCCTGACGATAGTATTCAAGCACAAACCGTACCCAGACAAAATCGAACATCCCCAGATCAGCCAGCGGTTGGCGTATATCGGTACATATATACTCAATGGTTTCATGGGCATAATGGTCTTTGGCATATTGCAGTCTCTGCGGCGACAGGTCCACCCCAACAGCTGAACCATTCGGTTCTACGAGCTTGTTCAGGTAAAAAGTGGTTTTCCCTGACCCGCAGCCCAAATCAGCAACGCGCATCCCCGGTTTGATACCCGCCCAGAGCGCTTGTTTTTCAACCGCCACAGGATCTGTTTTCATATCAAGACGAACAGATTCTTCAGCACTTTCCATTAAATAATTACGCTGCTTCATTATTTAGATTCCTCAACCTCCCAAATTATCATTGACCGAAGTCGCAAAAGGGCCTTTGTTTTACAAAAATGCTATATTGATGACAAAAGTAAAAAAAGTCAACAGATCCGGCAACAATACCTCATTTTTCGGTTAAAAAGCGATCTTGCCGAATGCCTTATGCAGTGGGCACCAACCATGGGCGGCGGCCCTTAAAGGGGTAGTTCTCGCCTGCCGCCGGAATGATGCTAACGGGGCGATTCCATCGGAAATAGAGCTGCCACCCAGTTAAATGCCCCAGACTTTGGGGATTTACCCCTTTTTCGGCATCGGAAGGCGCACCTTTCGGCTATCCGCCCTATTGAAATTAAGAAATATCTTAAAGTGTTAACGCATTCATGCCGTTTTCAGAACAATTGGCACAATAAATGAAAAGTTAATAGGGTGAAGGCGCCCCGGGAAGAGTGAACCATCGCAGAAAGAAGATTAGGATGGGCACGTCTGACTTCTTCTTAGACCCCTTTTGTTGACACCGCCACATACGGTGAGTAGATTTACACAAAAATGAATTGTTGCGTATAATCTAAGGAGGAAGATAATGAACAAAGCGATCAAGTGGGGATTGATCATATGTGTCGGGCTGGTTGTGCTGGTTGTTGCCACGTTACTAATAGCGCCGGCTTTTATCGACATTAAGGACTATAAACCCGAAATAGAAAAGCTTGTCGCCGAGAAGACCGGCAGGCCGTTTAGCATGGGAGATGATCTGAGCCTGTCGCTTTTTCCGTGGGCCGGTGTCTCTTTTTCCGAGGCCAAACTGGGAAATTTGGCCGGATTTGCTGAAAAAGAGTTTGTTTCGGTCAAGTCCTTTGAGGTCAGGGTCAAGCTGTTGCCTCTGCTGTCCAAAGACATTCAAGTCAAGCGCTTTATCTTAAACGAACCTTTCATTACCTTAGTGAAAAACAAGGACGGGCGCGGTAACTGGGCTCAGATGGAGGAGACCAAGGATAAAACAACAACCGAAAAGAAAAAAGAACCCGAACCGTCGAGCGCCGGTCTGCCCATCAAAGACCTGACCGTTGGTGAGTTTTTATTGAAAAATGGTTCGATCATCTGGATTGACCACTCAACCCAGAGCCGCAAGGAAATAACAGCCGTTAATTTAAATTTAAAAGATGTCTCCCTGGACCGGCCGATCAAACTGTCTTTTGCAGCACAACTCGATAAACAACCCATATCAATGGAAGGCGCTTTAGGACCCGTCGGCAAAGACTTCAAGCAAGCCACCATCCCCGTGGATCTGGATATCAATGCCCTGAAGGAGCTTGTCCTGCAGCTAAAAGGCAGCGTCATGAATCCGGGGTCAACACCTGGATTCGATCTGGCCGTTGAGATGAAGCCGTTTTCCCCGCGCAAGCTGGTCGCCGCCCTGGATCAACCATTTCCGGTGGCCACTTCAGATCCCAAAGCTTTGGACAGTGTGGCGCTAAAAGCGAATCTCAAAGGAGACGCCAACCGGGTTTCGGTATCCAATGGGGTTTTGAATCTAGACGAATCAACGCTTAATTTTTCGCTCAAGGCCTCCGATTTTTCGAGACCCAATCTGGCATTTGATATGAATTTAGACCAGATCAATCTGGATCGCTATCTGCCGCCAAAATCCGAACAACCCGCTCCCGCTGAAAAAACAGCTGCCAAAAAAGCCATCGATTATGAGCCCCTGCGCAAAATGATTTTGGACGGGCGTCTTAAAATCGGTCAGTTGGTGGCCAGCAAAGCCAAAATCAGCGACCTGCTGGTTCAGATCAAGGCCAAAAACGGTATTTTCAATCTTGATCCGCTGCAATTGACTATGTATCAGGGCAACGTCAACGGCAAAGGCAATTTCAATGTGCAGACCCAAACACCCAAAAGCAACATGAGCCTGAATGTGGCCGGCGTTCAGGTTGGCCCTTTGCTGCGCGATGTTGTGGAAAAAGATATTCTTGAAGGCGTCACAAATGCGCAACTCAACCTGGCCATGACCGGCGATAATCCGGATAAGATAAAGCAGACCCTCAACGGTAAGGGTCAGCTGCAATTTAACGACGGTGCCATCGTCGGTATCGATCTGGCCGGAATGGTTCGCAATGCCAAAGCCGCATTTGGCCTGGCCCAAAAGCCTTCCGAGCGACCGCGCACCGATTTTGCCGAACTCAGTGCGCCCTTCACCATTACCAATGGGCTGTTCAACACCCCGCAAACCAGTCTGAAGTCACCGCTGATTAGGGTTCTGGCAGCCGGTGATGCCAACCTGGTCACAGAAACGCTGGACTTCCGGGTGGAGCCCAAAGTGGTCGGCACAATCAAAGGACAGGGGGATGTATCGGATCGCAGCGGACTGATGGTTCCGGTCATCGTATCCGGAACATTTTCCGATCCCAAGTTTGCACCGGACCTTGCCGGCGTCGCCAAAAAGCAGTTGCAGGGTGTGTTAGAGGGGACCGAAAAACCCGAAGAATTGATGGATAAAGAGAAGCTTGAAGAAAAAGGCAAAGGACTTTTGAAAGGAATACTCAATCAATGAGACAAACCCTCAGACCAGGCAGCACCTTGATCATCGCTGTGGTACTGTCATTTATTTTGACCGGCTGTGCCGGCGTGGGTAAGCGCATGGAACAGCCGCGAGTCAAACTCGCCAATATTCGTCCGGAGTCGTTTAACTTCCTTGAAACCGTCTTTGAGGTACAGCTGCGCGTATTCAACACCAATGATACACCCTTAATCATCAAAGGCATCGAAAGTGAAATTGAAATTAACGGCAAAGATTTTGCCTTCGGAGTTTCAGAATCCGATGTTCAGATCCCGGCTTATGGCACTGAGCTTTTGACGCTACGCGTGTATTCATCGGTCATCGACATCATTAAAAGTGCTGTGGGCATGCAAAAACAGGAACAATTGCAATATCGAATTAAGGGCAAGCTGCGCCTGGGAGCAGGCGCTTTTCCCGGAGTCCTGCCTTTTGAGTCCGAAGGCCAGATCTCCCTACCGGACATCCCCGAATTAATGGAGCGCCGTCAGCTTACTGAATAATCGCCGCCCAAAAATGTTTAACTTTCTATAATGTAATCAATTAGATCCCAAATAAACAAAATCCCAAAATTCAAGCATCAAATATCGACTCGGTCTGAGCCCTTCGGCCGTGAGCTACATTCGGTCTGAACGTTCGACCGAGCTCACGTTAAAGTCTCATGTCGAAGGCAGGGCCGAACGGCTCGTCGCAGGCCAAACAAATTCCAAATCTCAAATTTCAATGACCCCAACAGTTGTGATTTTGAATTTGGGTGTTTGGATTTTCTTCAATTCCGTAACCTGACCGGTCTTGTGAAAACAATCTGAATTTTGTAAAATATAAATGGCACCTGAGGCTCAAAACGGATTCAAACCCGTTTGTTTGAGTAGCGCCAAACTTTAGCTGATTGGGCTGAAGCGATAAAAAAAGCCACCTGGACGGCTCTGACTGAA